>ERZ773185.1119-NODE-1119-length-21202-cov-4.035419_pt1 | contig 21202 bp, 19 predicted proteins | sample MGYA00580531_ERZ773185 | MGnify/ENA primary metagenome ERZ773185 (study PRJEB29015, sample SAMEA2737799) | human gut metagenome | biome: human gut; feature: human-associated habitat; material: faeces | place: China | collected 2012 ...
CGGATACGGTCTTTACTGCCTTAGAGGAATTGGGTGAATCTGCCGACTCTGCTGTTTATGTCGGGGATTCTGAAGTAGATTTACAGACTGCTGCAAATTCCGGCATGGACTGCATCAGTGTTGCATGGGGATTTAAGGGACGTGCCTTTTTAGAAAAAGAAGGGGCATCCCACATTGTGGACACCCCGGAGGAAATCTTAGGCTTCCTTATTTAAGATTTCTTCCATCTCACGAAGAGATGCTCTCATATTTCTCATTCGTTTCTGGATAAAAGATTTGTGATAAGTATAAAAGAGTATTTTGTTAAAGATATCCATTTTTTATTTTATCTTATGCAGAATACTCTTATCTGCTCTTTGAAAATTCGATCTCTATCTTTGTTCCTTTGCCTTTTTCACTGGTCAGCTCCATATGAGCGCCATGCTGCTGGATGATATGTTTTACAATGGCAAGTCCAAGTCCGGTTCCTCCGGTGGATTTCGAGCGGCTCTTATCTACCCGGTAAAATCTTTCAAAAATCCTCTCCTGATGCTCTTTGGAAATTCCGATACCATTGTCCTCGACACAAAGATAGATTTTTCCCTTTACCGGTTTTACCGTAACATCTACTTTTCCACCTTCGTTATTATAACGGATCGCATTGTCACAAAGATTATAGACGACCTCTTCAAGCATTTCTTTGTTGCCTTCTAAGTAAGCATTTGTTCCATGTATCGAAATGGTAATACCATGATTCTCGGCTGAAAATTTCAGCATATTCACACAATCCTCAGCTATTTTATATAAGTCGATCGCTTCATAGATCACCTTCTGTTCGGAGGTGTCTAACTGCGACAGACGGATCGTATCATTGATCAGGGTCAGCAGACGTTTTGCACTCTTATGGATCTCTCCCGCAAAACGGATCGTCTCCTCTTCATTTGTCATTCCGTTCTGTATCAGTTCGGAATAGCCGGAGATGGCTGTTAACGGTGTCTTTAATTCATGTGATACATTTGCCGTAAACTCCTGCCGCATCTTTGCATTCATTAAAATATTTTTATGCTGCTCCTGTATCGTATTGATAAACGGCATCAGTTCTTTATAGGTTGTGATGTCCTCTAAGTGATCCAGATTCTCTGACATCTGCTCGATCGGCAACAACAGGCTCTTTGTCAGAACATCTGACAGCATCTTACTGATCGCAAGAATCACAAAGATCAGGATCAGGATTGCCGGAGTCACTTTGATAAAGACACTCCAGATACTTCTTGACTCCTTTGCAACACGAAGAATATTTCCATCGTCTAAACGGACTGCATAATAAAACGTATTCTTATCTAAAGTATCCGACGTACGGATTGCTTTTCCATTTCCATGCTTTAATGCCTGGCGGACCTCCTGCCGGTTTGCATGGTTCTCCATTTTTTTTGCATCCGCAAAACTGTCGTAAAAGACTTTTCCGTCTTTTTTTATCATTGTGATCCTGAGGTCATCCACATCAGGATCGTATTCTCCCTGCAGGATCTGATCGTATGACTGTGTCTCTTTGATGACATCTGCATAGGTCTTTAACTCGTCTACAACTTCACTCTTAAATAATTCATAAAAAATAACGGTAGATAAACAGAATGTTAACAGAATACCTACCGCCGAAATAAACATAAATTGAAGATTTATCTTTTTTTTCATCTTATCACTACTCCAATCGATAGCCTACGTTACGCACGGTCTTGATCCGTTTTCCACTTTCGCCTAACTTCTGACGGAGTGTCTTAATGTGCATATCAAGGGTTCTCGATTCTCCTTCAAAGTCTACTCCCCAGACGCGTTCCATAATTACGTCACGGGAAAGAACAATGCCAACGTTCTGGAGCATAAGTTTCAAAAGTTCAAATTCCTTATAAGTAAGCTCGCAGGGCTGACCCTGCACGCTTACTCTATGTTTCTCATTATCAATAGAGATTTCACCTAAGGACAAAATCTTTGATTCGTCCATATTCATACTTCTGCGAAGAAGCGCTTTCACTCTGGAGATCAGCTCCATGACTCCAAATGGCTTTGTCAGATAATCGTCTGCTCCTGAATCCAGCCCCTTTACCTTATCAATTTCCGTGGTTTTCGCTGTTACCATAATGATCGGAACTTTTCTGGTCTCCGGATTTTTTCTGAGTTTTCTTAAAATCTCAAGTCCGTCCTCGTCCGGAAGCATGATATCTAAAAGGATCAAGTCCGGAACCTTATCCGAAAGTTTATGGTAAAAATCTTTTGCACACTCAAAATCCATTACCGTATAACCACTGTTTTTTAAAGAAAATGTCTCAATTTCTCGAATATTCACATCATCTTCTACAATGTAAATCAAAGCCATTTCATCACCTGCTTTTTTATTTGTCAGCTTTACCTATCTGATATTTATTATAATACATCTGATATAAGTTCTGGAAGTCTTTATTATCCTTCTGTTTTACTTCATTCAGATATTCGTGTGTTTCAAATCCATCTTCTTCTACCTGGATCAGGCAGACTGCGATGTTTGAACAGTGATCTGCCACACGCTCATAGTTTGTCAGAATGTCAGACAGGGAAAGTCCGAGTTCAATCGTACATTTTCCTTTGCGAAGACGTTTTACATGATGATTCTTGATCTTTACATTCAGATCATCAATGACTTCTTCTAACGGCTCTACTCTTTCAGCAAGTGCCATGCTTCCTGACTTATATGCCTCTACGGATAGATCCATGATCTCTTTTACTGCTTCGCCGTAGGTCACTAACTCGCCTTTTGCTTTTTCTGAGAAAGTCTCCTCTTTTGCCTGCATTTCCATTGCAGTTTCGGCTAAGTTCAAAGCGTGGTCACTGATCCGCTCAAAATCTCCCATACAGTGGAAAAGATTTGATACGGTATGATTATCCTCATCAGACAGAGGTTTTCCACTTAACTTCATCAGATATGTTCCAAGCTCATCTTCATAGTGATCGATCATATCCTCTAAACGGAACACATCTTTGACTTTTTTCTGGTCATAATCGGTAATCGAATCAATTGCATACTCTAAGGAACGCTGTGCTAATTTTGCCATTTCGATTCCAACATTCTTACACTGGGCAACAGCAAATGCCGGCTTCTCTAAGAAACGTGTATCGAGAAGTTTTGTTGCATCCGGGATTTCCTCCACTTTTTCGTCCTCGGTCTCCGGAATGGTAAGTGTTGCCAGCTTTACCAATACCTTTCCAAACGGAAGCAGTACCAGTGTTGCTGCAATGTTGAAGGTACTGTGAATTACTGCAATACCCATTGGATTTGCCGCATCATTTAAAAATTCAAAATGTACAAACGAGTTAATTGCATAGAATACAATCATGAACAGTACGGTTCCTATAATATTAAAATAAAGATGTATCAATGCTGCACGTTTTGCATTTTTCTTTGCTCCAATAGAAGAAATCATTGCCGTAACACAGGTTCCGATATTCTGTCCCATGATAATCGGTAATGCGATTCCAAAACTCATCGAACCGGTTGCACAAAGAGCCTGCAAAATACCTACCGATGCAGAAGAACTCTGAATAACTGCCGTTAAAACAAGACCTGCTAACATACCAAGAATCGGATTGGTGAAAATCATCAGGATATTTGTAAACTCCGGCACATCTGCAAGAGGTTTTACTGCTTCACTCATAGTTTCCATACCAAACATCAGGACCGCAAATCCAAGCATAATGGATGCAATGTCTTTTTTCTTGCTGTCCTTTGTCAGCATCATCATAAAGATTCCGATTAATGCTAAAATCGGAGCGAATGAGGACGGTTTTAAAAGCTGTATAAAGAAGTTCTCGCTCTCAATTCCCGTCAGACTCAAAATCCAGGAAGTGATTGTTGTACCAACATTGGCACCCATGATAATTCCCACTGCCTGGGATAATTTCATAATCCCGGAGTTAACAAAACCGACAACCATGACTGTCGTTGCCGATGATGACTGAATGACTGCCGTTACTCCTGCACCAAGTAATACTGCTTTAATTGGTGTAGATGTCAGTTTTTCCAAGATCTGTTCCAGTTTACCACCGGAAGTCTTTGCAAGACCGTCTCCCATAACATCCATTCCGTACAGGAACAGAGCCAGTCCGCCTACCATTGTCAATAAATCAAAAAAATCCATCTCTTCTCCTCTTAAATTTACATACTTTACTATTTTTTTACACTATCAAAGCCATTGTAGGTGGGGTTTGTAAAAAACAAGGGGTATTTATGTAAAATCTATGTAAATTTTCGAGGTTAGAAGTATTTTCCTTTGCTGTTTTCCTAGCCCGGATGGTTTCCTGTAATGGAGAAGATTACCCATTCTGCAATATTTGTTGCATGATCTCCGATTCTCTCAAGATACTTTGATACCATGAGAAGGTCTGCTGCCTGTTCTCCATTCTCCGGATTCTGATGAATGGCATCTATCAGCTCCGCTTTGATTTTATCAAATAAATCATCAATAACATCATCGCTTTCAATGACTTTTTCTGCTTTTGCCAAATCCTTTTCCACATAGGCTTCGATGCTCTTTACCAGCATAACCATTGCTTCTTTTGCCATGGTCTGCAGATGTTCAATGTTTCTGATATAAGGAGTACCCGCCATCAGGATTGTCATCTCAGAAATATCTGCGGCATGGTCTCCGATTCTTTCCATATCTGTTATCATCTTCAATGCTGCGGATATCTGACGCAGATCCTTTGCCACCGGCTGCTGCTGTAAGAGAAGTTTCAGACAAAGACTTTCGATTTCTCTTTCTTTTTCATCAATTTCTTCATCGAAGTCCACAATTTCCTTTGCTTTCTTTGCATCCTGCTTCATCAGTGCGGTAATTGCCATCTCGATTGCTTCTTCGATCAGGCTGCCCATATTAATCAGTTCATTGTTAAGCTGCTCTAACTGTCTGTCGAATCGGTTTCGCATTATCCAAACCTCCCTGTAATGTAATCTTCTGTTCTCTTATCTTTCGGCATAGAGAATAATTCTTCGGTATCTCCATATTCAATCATGTCTCCTAACAGGAAAAATGCTGTCTTATCTGAGACACGGGTTGCCTGTTGCATATTATGTGTTACCATAATAATTGTATACTTACTTTTTAAATCAATGACTAAATCTTCGATTTTGGAAGTGGAAATTGGGTCTAATGCAGAAGTCGGCTCATCCATCAGAATTACCTCCGGTTCTACCGCAAGTGCTCTTGCGATACAGAGTCTCTGCTGCTGTCCGCCTGACATTCCAAGCGCGCTTGTCTTTAATCTGTCTTTACATTCATTCCAGATGGCTGCATCTCTTAAGGATTTTTCTACCAGATCATCCAGCTTTGCTTTCGAACGGATTCCGTGTGTTCTTGGTCCGTATGCAACATTGTCATAGATGCTCATCGGGAATGGATTCGGTTTCTGGAATACCATTCCGACTCTTTTTCTAAGCAGATTCACATCAATATCATGGAAAATGTCCTGACCGTCCAGAAGAATCTGTCCGTCGATCCTGCAGCCTTCTACCAGATCATTCATCCGGTTGATGGATTTTAACAATGTAGATTTACCACATCCGGATGGTCCGATAAATGCTGTGATCTTATTCGCTTCTATCTCAAGATTCACATTTTTCAGAGCATGGAAATCACCATAGTGCAGATCCATATTCTTAATACTTATTTTACTCATTTAAGATTCCTTCCTGTTCCTCATCTATTCTTTTCTTTACGATTTCGTGATTCGTTTTGCAATCATACCTGATATAGTATTGATCAGTACAACCAGTACCAGAAGCACAACTGCTGTTGCATATGCCTGATTCATATAGAGTCCTTCACTGGATAAGTTGTACATATGAACCGCAAGAGTACGTCCGGAGCCGAATACATTACTTGGTACCTTTGCAACGGTTCCCGCTGTATAGATCAGCGCTGCTGTCTCTCCGACGATTCGTCCGATCGCCAGGATCACACCTGCCAGGATTCCCGGTACCGCTGACGGAAGTACGATGCGGAATACGGTACGGAGTTTTCCTGCACCAAGTCCAAAGCTTCCTTCTCTGTATGAATCCGGTACGGCTTTCAATGCTTCTTCTGTACTTCGCATGATCAACGGAAGTACCATGATTGCAAGGGTAAATGCACCTGCTAATATGGAAAAACCCCACCCGCAGGTTGTTACGAAGAATAACATTCCGAAAAGTCCATATACAATGGATGGAATTCCCTGCAATGTCTCTGTCGTAAGTCTGATGACTTCTACGAATTTGTTTCCTCTCTTTGCATATTCCACAAGGAAGATTGCTGAGAAGATACCAAATGGAACAGCGATCAAAAGTGATAAAAATGTCATAATCACGGTATTAATAAGCGCCGGCATCAGGGATGCATTCTCTGATGTATAATGAAGCGAAAAGATCGACGGCTTCAGATACGGCACTCCGTGGACAACTACGTACACGATCAGGAATATCAGTACTACAAATGTAAGGATCGCTGAAAGCATGACCAGAAGCATCACGATCAGAGAACCCGGTGTTCTCGTATAGGCTTTTAATTTGTCTTTCAAAGTCATTTCATTATTACTCATGATTCTTCCCCCTGTTCAAAAGTGCCACACAGAAATTCAGAAGCAGGATGAATACGAAAAGTACCACACCTGTTGCGATCAGTGCCTCTCTGTGAAGTCCCGATGCATATCCCATCTCGATTACGATATTGGCTGTCAGCGTTCTGACTCCCTGGAAGATTCCACGCGGCATTCTCGGCTGGTTACCTGCTACCATGATCACAGCCATGGTCTCTCCGATCGCACGTCCGATTCCAAGAACGATTGCTGCGACCACACCAGATTTTGCTGCCGGAAGTACAACTGTAAAGATTGCTCTTTCATGTGTTCCGCCAAGTGCCACAGCACCTTCGTAATACTGTGTCGGAACTGCTCTGAGTGCTGATTCTGTCAGACCGATGATCGTTGGCAGGATCATCATTCCAAGCAGAATGGATGCAGTGATCATACTGCTTCCGTTGCCGCCCCGGTGAAGACTTCGTCCGATTTCTCTTACCCACGGTACCAGAACGACCAGTCCGAAGAATCCATATACAACGGACGGAATTCCCGCCAGAAGTTCCGTAGCCATTTTCAAGGGTCTGTAGATTGCTTTCGGACAATAGAAAGCCATAAATACAGCTGTCAGAATTCCAATCGGTACACCAATGATGATCGCACCTGCTGTCACATATAAACTTCCGACGATCATTGGAAAGATTCCGTAAATATCATTTTTCGGTCTCCACAACTCGCCGGTTAAGAATTTTCCAAATCCAATCTTACTTATTGCAGGAATACCATTTGCAAATAAGAATATACAAATGAGAGCAACCGCCAGCACCGAAGCGCAGGCGGCAACTGCAAATATTACCTGCATGAATTTTTCCGTCCATGCTTTTGATTTCATATTATTTCACTACCTCATCCCAAGCAACTGCATTGCCTGTGTAAATGTCTTTTACCTGATCGCTGCTCAGCTCATCTGTTGTGTTGTTTTTATTCACAATAACTGCGATACCGTCTGTTGCGATTGCCTGGCTGTCAAGTTTGTCTTTCTCATCATCCTGTAATTCACGAGAAGCCATTCCGATATCATAACTTCCATCGATTGCTGATGTCATACCTGTTGTAGAGTCTGTTGTCTGAAGTTCGATCGCTGCTCCTGTGTTGACTTTCTTATAAGCCTCGATCAGTTTTTCCATAACCGGTGATACAGAAGAAGATCCACCGACTACAACTTTTCCGGATGGTTTTGTTCCTGCATAAGCTTCTGCTGAATCATCTCCGATATATCCGTTATCTGAGATTACCTGCTGTCCTTCTTTACTCATGATATATGAGATAAAGTCTTTTGCCAGTTCATTGTCTGCACCTTTCTTTGTTGCAATGTTGAATGGTCTGCAGATCTTGTATTTTCCATCTTTGATGTTCTGCTCTGTTGCTTCTTCACCATCGATCTTTAAAGCTTTTACAGTATCATTTAAAGATCCGAGTGATACATAACCGATTGCGTAATCATCTCCGGCTACTGTTGTAAGCATTACGGATGTGCTGTTTGTGATCTGTGCATCATCTGTTGTCATGTCTACTTTTTCGCCGTCTTTCTTTTCTTCAATTCCGAAAAGTTCGATGAACGCTCCTCTTGTTCCTGAGCCATCTTCCCTGGAAACGATTGTTATATCATTGGAAGAATCCCAGTCACCTTTGCTGCTCTTATCATCAGAAGAACCACTATCTGAACTTCCACATCCAACTGCAAGTCCTGCTGCCATTGTTGCTACGGATAAAACTGCGATAAACTTTTTCATTTTCATAATCATACTCTCCTTAGATTCTCATCTTTTTTTATTCTGATTTTTTTCTTTGTCGCTTTCGACAATAGCTATCTTATAAGACGTATGTTAAATCCAAAATCTGCGAATTGTTAAATGTGTGTAAAGTGTATGTAGGAAATGTATGGAAATGTAAAATTGAATTTCTTAATTTTTCATGCTATAATTCCTCTGCAGGACTTTTCCTGATCAGCTTTTTCAAAAATTATATTCGATATTAACCTTTATACAAAAAGCTGACAGTAATATGTTCTACAAATTCGAACACAATGAATACAAACATATGAAAACTTATTATTTGAGAAGAAAGAGGATATAATTCTATGTGGATTGCAGATCAATGGAAAGATTATGAAGTAATAGATTGTAGTAAAGGTGAGAAATTAGAGCGCTGGGGACAGTACACTCTGGTCCGTCCTGACCCGCAGGTTATCTGGGATACCCCGAAAACCGAGCGTGGATGGAAACATATGAACGGCCACTATCACCGCAGCAAGAAAGGCGGCGGGGAATGGGAATTCTTCAGTCTCCCGGAACAGTGGCAGATTCATTATAAAGAACTGACATTTAATCTGAAGCCTTTCAGCTTCAAGCACACCGGACTTTTCCCGGAACAGGCAACGAACTGGGACTGGTTCTCTGAGAAGATCAGAAATGCAGGAAGACCGATCAAAGTACTGAATCTCTTTGCTTACACAGGTGGTGCTACTCTCGCAGCCGCTGCTGCCGGAGCAAGTGTTACACATGTAGATGCTTCTAAAGGAATGGTTGCATGGGCAAAGGAAAATGCAGCCTCTTCCGGATTATCTGACAGACCGATCCGCTGGCTGGTCGATGACTGTGTAAAATTCGTAGAGCGTGAGATCCGCCGTGGCAATCACTATGATGCCATCATCATGGACCCTCCGTCATACGGACGTGGACCTAAAGGTGAGATCTGGAAGATCGAGGATGCAATTCATCCGCTGATCAAGTTATGTACACAGATTCTGTCGGATGACCCATTATTCTTTCTGGTCAACTCCTATACAACAGGACTTGCACCGGCCGTTCTGACTTATATGCTTGGAACGGAGCTCAAGAAATGGAACGGACATGTGGATTCACAGGAGATCGGACTTCCTGTTACGCATTCCGGACTGGTGCTGCCTTGCGGGGCTTCTGGGAGATGGGAAGCGGTTTAACGCAATAGGAACTGACTTTCCCGGTCCTGAATAAAAATATAGAAGCGCTTTCTGTGCTGATTCAATCATGGAGTAACTCATATGCACAGAAGGCGCTTCTATATTTTTATTCAGTTACGTTTTCGCATGCTCTACTCATTAATCTTCCTTCTTCACGGCCACGTTCTATCCCCGTCTTCTGTAAAATCAATCAGCAGTTCGCCTAACGCAACAATATCAACCTCTTTTTCCATTCTTCAGATCCTCCACAATTTCATTATACCGTTTTTTATTTAACCGGTAGAAAAATAATACAACAGCTGTTACAATCCACAGAATCCCCGGAATGGTTGTAAATGCATATTTCATAATACTGATAACCGTATCATTTTGTGCCTGATTTGCCACGTATCCATATTTTCCAAGTAATGCCGCAAGCATCGCTGTACCGATCGCCATTCCAATCTTATTTCCAAGAGAAACGAATGCATATTGAAATCCATCATTCCGAAGTCCGGTTTTCCATTCTCCGTATTCCACACAGTCCGGAATGATCGCATAGATTGCTGTATTAAATCCTGAAAAAAAGAACTGTGTAACACCTGCCAAAATATAGAATACAACTGCTGAATCTTTTACATTAAAGAAATACATTGCCAGCATTGAAATACCTGTTAAAAAGGCAAATATCGAAGCTGTCCTTCCTTTATTGTTAAGTTTTCGGAATACCGGTTGAAAACATGCGGCACCGATAATGGATGGAATAATAATGCACATAGAATAAGTAGTATAATAAGATGCATTTCCTTCTACATATGTAAAATAATATAAAATGTCAGCATTTCTTCCATATAATGTAAATCCAAATAAAACCTGTCCGATTAATGCAAGTATATACGGTCTGTTCTGCATCACGGCTTTTAACTGTACTTTAATTGATATTTTTTCCTTTTCCGGAATTGTCACCTGCTCCTTCGTCTTCGCAAAGCAGAAGAAATGGCATGCCGCAAATATACATCCATAGATAATTGCTACAAATAAATATCCGTTCTTCGCACTCTGGCTTCCCAGCTTTCCAATCAAAGGTACTGTAATAATGTTGATAATCCCGATTGCAATCATAGCCGCAACCGAACGCGAAGTATTAATTTTTGCCCGTTCATCAATGTCCTGTGTCATCGCACCGCAAAGTGTTCCATACGGAATATTTACACATGTGTATCCCAGTACAAGCAGGCAATATGTAATAATCATATAGATAACCTTTGCCGTATCTGGCCAGTCCGGATGTGCCCAGAATGTCAACATTAAAAGCACTGCCGTAATGGGTGCTGCAACAAGCAGCCATGGACGGTAACGTCCCCATCTTGTTTTTGTCTTATCCGTCAACCCTCCGACAATCGGATCATTAATCGCATCCCAGAATCTTGAAAATAACATCAATGCTGAAACAGCCGCCATACTGATTCCAAACACATCTGTATAAAATATCATTAAAAAATTACTTACAAACATCCAACTGAAATTGCATCCGACATCACCAAATCCATATGCAATTTTACTGATCAATGGCACTTTTCCATTCTTACCCTCGTTTCCCATGGCTCCTCCTTATCAGCGTTTCTGACAAAACTTCTGTTCTCTCCTGATCTAATCTTTATTCCTGTACATTAATGATTACTTTCATCGTTGTTTCCCGGTTATCATCGATATACTGATAAGCTTTCAGATACTCCTGGAATGCAAATGTTTTTGAGATCAGTGGTCTTAAATGAACCTTTTCTTCATTTACAAGTCTGATTCCGTCAACATAGTCATCGTGCCGGTACATCATTGTGCTCTTGATATCCAGTTCATGATCATTAGCCACTGCAAGATCAATCTCTGCCATTCCTGCAAACACTGCAACCAATACAATAATGCTTCCTTTTCTTGCATACTTGATTGCCTGTCCCATTGTGATGTTATTTCCTGCACAATCATAAATCACATCGGCTTTGTCTGGTCCGAATGTTTCCAACATTGCTTCACCGAAATCTTTTTCTTTTGTATTCACACAGACATCAATGCCACATTCTTTCGCCTTATCCAGACGGAGATCACTGACATCCGTGATCATAACTTTTGCTGCTCCCATTCCCTTTGCTGCCTGTGCCACAAGATTACCAATCGGACCGGCACCAAGCACGGCAATGTTCATTCCTTTCACATCACCAACCTGCTTTACTCCGTGAACTGCAACAGCCAGTGGCTCGATCATTGCACCTTCTTCATATGACATTTCTTCCGGAATTGGTGTTACTTTCGATGCATCTACTGCAAAATATTCTGATGCTGTTCCGGTTGTCTGGAATCCCATAACTTTTAATTCTTCACACAAATTGTATTTTCCGTGTCTGCATGGATAACATTCTCCGCAATAAACCTGTGGCTCAATTGTTACTTTCTGACCTTCGTGAAATACTGTCACATCTTTCCCAAGTTTTACAACTTCACCGGATACTTCATGTCCCTGTGTTACCGGATATGACGTAAATGGATGCTTACCGTGATATACATGAATATCAGAACCACAAATGCCGATATTCATAATCTTTACCAATACCTGATCATCTTTTACCTCCGGAACTGGTACCTCTCTGAAAATAATCTCTCCTGGTTTTGTCATTACCTGCTGTAACATATTGTTTTCCTCCTTCATTCTTTTATCTTATCTTTTATTAAATGTTTTATTAAAGTAATTACATTATTGTACAACCACTCTATTTTGTCAATATATGAATGCCTATTTCTACTTGTTGCACAAGTTTGATCAACTTTTTTATGCATATTTACCAACTGGATATGCATAGAATTTGCCACTGGCAACTTCTCTTGCATACTTAGATATCTATAAAACCTGCCAATTGCAGCTTCTTCCGAACATCTGACAATAAAAAAAAGAGGTAAATATTCAAAGTCCGTAATCATTACGAGCCTTGAATTTCACCTCAGTTTTTCATTCTTATTCTTTTTCCTACAACATATCAAATTTATAAATGCTGTATATATTCAGAGAGGAAATGTTTTGCCGCTCCGACAGCTGATGCCTCTCTTTTATAGGAGCAATTTTTTAAGTAACGTACATCATGTTCAAAACCATTATATGCCATCACTTTTTCCCCCAGTGGTATCATATACTCTGATAAATACCCCCCGACTTCTCCTCCAAGTATGATATCTGTGTCATACGCCATTCGCAGATTGGAAATCAAAATAGCCAGATTATCCAGATACTGATTCCATTTTTCCACAGTCTTTGTATTTTTCTGCTCCACTTTTTCCATAAATTGTTCCAACGTCATTTCCTGCTCTTCATCAGTCAATGCACTGGCTGCGCAATAGGCATCTGCACACCCGGCTTTTCCGCAATAACATTTCTTTCCTCCCGGCACCAGAATCATATGTCCGAATTCTCCTGCTTTCTGATTCTGACCAGCCACCAGTTTTCCATTAATACAGAATGCGCCGCCTAATGTATTGTTGAGCGAAAGATACACAGCATCCTGATATTCATGCATATCTTCTGCCATCATCGCAGCATTTGCATCATTTGCAAAATACACCGGATAAGAAAATACCTGTTCCAGAAAGCTCAGACTGAAATTCTCCAATTGCAGTGCATGAGATTTCACAACCATTCTATTCGCCTGATCAATAATACCGGGAATCGAAATTCCGATTCCTAATATCTTTTCCCGGTCTTCTACATCTTTCAGGAAGTCCTCCACCATTTCAGCTACTTTTAAACAATAAGATGTTTCTGTTGAAAATTTTAACCGCATCCGGATTGTTTTTTCTATTTCATACTGCATGTTCAGCAATACGATTCCCAGATGATTTGCTGTGATCACTACACCGACTGCATATTTATATGCCGGATTAATCCCTATCCGTTTTGCTTTACGACCGCCGGTAGATTCATATTCTCCTATCTCGATGACCATATTCCGGTCGATCAGTTCGTTTACATTAGAAAGCACCGTCGGCATACTTAAGCTCAGATTCTGCGCCAGTTCTGCCTTTGATGTAATTTTATTATTGATGATATAGTTTACAATTTTAGATTTTGTAATATTCTTTTTTTCATTTCGCCCTGCCATATCAGACCTCTTTTATAAATTATTTTACAAAAGTATCTTAGTCCTTTTTTGCTATTCTGTAAAGAATAAATATGTTGCTTCTAAAAAACTTTTTTCCAAGGCACAACGATATAAAACAAGCCACCGGGACAGATACCACTCTTTTTTCTCCATCCCAATGGCTCAATTTAATATTCCTATTACATCCGCTAACGAATCACAGACCCGATACGTAAGTTCCCGTATCTCCTGTGTCGGCTGCACAAGATCCGGCACCATGATCACATGCATCCCGGCCTGATGTGCGGACAGGATTCCTCCCGGCGCATCTTCAAACGCCATACAATATTCCGGCTGTATTCCCAGACTTTCACATGCTTTCTGATAAATCTCCGGATCCGGCTTCGCTTTCTTAACCATATCTCCACAGACCACACTGTCAAAATACAAATCTATTCCGGCCCGGATCAGATTCCCCATGGCATACTCTCTGCTGGAAGATGTCGCTACTGCCATCTTATATCCTTGCGATTTTCCATAAGCCAGCAGTTCTTTTGCACCTTTTTTCAGCGGAAGACCTTCTTTATCCACAATTTTCCAGAAGTTATCCCGTGTCAGTTTTCCAAATTCTTCAAATGGAAAGTCTTCCCGGATATATTTTCTGAAATATTCATTCCGGCCTGCGCGGTTCATTCCGAGTGTGTGATAGATGACGTCCCCCATATGCGGGATTCCCAATTCATCACCTGCAATCTCCCATGAGCGCTGTACAATACGCTCAGAATCGAACAACAGACCATCCATGTCAAATATAAAAGCTTTTATATCCATCCTAGAACTCTATGCCTCTTCCAAGTGCATCCTTCAGATAATCTGCAACTTCTTCTAATTTATGTATGACTTCCATCTTCTCTTCAAACTCGTCCCCGACAGATTCTTTATTAATAAGTGCCTGTTGGATTTTCTTTACATCTTTGATCAAATTCTCTGTCATATCAAAAGCCCCCTTTTTATTATCTTGCAGGAAATTTACTTTCCGATAATCGATTTATCCTAATGTATATATTATGATTATAGCATAATTTTTTTACTATTCTCTGAAATTATGTTACATTTCAATTAATTTTTTCATATTATCATTTTTTTCAGATTTGTTCATGCATCATTCTGATAAATTCCTCCATCACACGTGTTTTGTACTTGTGTGTTTTGTAGTAAAAGAAGACTTTTCTCTTCGCTTCTTCTCCGTCTAATTTATAATACACCAGGTTTTCAAATGTCGGGAGCTGGCTTACCAGGATATCACTGATGAATGTTGCTCCAAGCTGCGTAGATGAGGCCATATATGCTGTCGACTGCTGATTGAATTCCAACACAATATTGGGCTTAAATCCAACATTTCGGCACAGCCTGTCTCCTCTGGTTCTGGTATCATTTCCCTGAGTCAGCATAATAAACGGAAGATCCGCAAATCTCCCTAACGGAACTGCCGGATATTTCCGGCTCAGATAATTTTTATTTTTGATATTCTTATAAGAAAGCTGATACATTCCCAGTTCTTCATTTACGGCAAAATGTTTTGGAACCGCAAGTAATATATTTTCTTCGCAATATAATTCTTTATTATATAGAATACTGTCATAGTGATAATTATCAATGACAAAATCCAGCGCATTACTGCCCAGCATTTCTTCCAGTTCGGCTGTATTCCCCTCTATCAGCTGAATATGTACATCCGGAAATTTCTGATTAAATTGGGTGATCAGAGACGGTACCACATATGCGGCAAACAGCGTACTTGCTCCTACTGCAAGATTCCCCGTCTTCAGACCCGCCAGGTCATTGATGTAATTCTCTACCCGCTGTTCGATCTGGGTGATCTCCTCCGCTGCCTCAATATATACTTTTCCGACCTCTGTAAGTTGGAGCGGTGTTGTACTTCTGTCAAATAACGGTTCCCCGATAATCTCTTCAATCTTTTTAATCCTTGCACTCAAAGACGGCTGACTGATATACAGATTCTGTGCCGCTTTGGTAAAACTTCTTTCTTTATACACTTCATAAACATATTTTTTCCATACAAACATACACGTAACCTCTCATATCCTGCTATCATCTGTTTTCCCTTTTCACATGACAGCTATAGTCAGACTCTTATAATTGTTATAGCACTATAAGTATTGGATTCTCTGTCCACACGGACGTATCATTATATTAATGAAACAATTATTCCAATATGAATTTGGGGTTTATTGGAATAAAAATAAAATAATAAAAAGCGGGGAATAAAATTATGAAACCAATCGTACGCGCCGGGCGCATGAAACCAGTACACTCTGATATCCGTGGTCCATTATTCGTAGAAGCTATGAAACGCCAGAAACAGGGGATCGATATCTTAAAATTAAATACCGGGAATCCTGCAACCTTTGGCTTTGGTCTGCCTGACAGCATCAAAAACGCTCTGATGGAACACATGCAGGACGGTGTCGGCTACTGTGACTTCAAAGGAATGCCTCAGGCAAGACAGGCAATCTGTGATTATGAGACCAGTAAAGGGATCAAAGGTATCACGCCGGATGACGTATTTATCGGTAACGGTGTCAGCGAAGTTGTATCGTTCGCTTTAACACCTTTGTTAAATGATGGAGATGAAGTCTTAGTTCCTTCTCCTAGTTACTCCCTCTGGGGCAATTCCGTATATCTCGAAGACGGTAAACCGGTCTTCTATACCTGTGATGAACAGGCCAACTGGTATCCGGACATTCAGGATATCCGTTCCAAGATCACAGATAAGACAAAAGCAATCGTTATCATCAATCCGAATAACCCGACCGGTGTACTCTATCCAAAGGAACTCCTTCTTGAGATCATCCAGATTGCAAGAGAATCCGGACTTCTGATCTTTGCAGATGAAATCTATGACCGTCTCGTTATGGATGGCAAACAGCACATCTCTCTTGCTTCACTGACAGAGGATGTTCCGGTCATTACATTAAACGGTCTGTCCAAATCACACTGTCTGTGCGGATACCGCTGCGGATGGATGGTCATCAGCGGTCCAAGAGAACTGACCGAAGATTACAGACAGGGCATCATCCAGTTAACATCTCTGCGTCTGTGCGCCAATACCATGGCACAGATCGTCATCCCTGCAGCTCTTGATGATATGGAGACACCTGCTTCTATGGTTCGGCCGGGCGGCAGAATCTATGAGCAGCGAGAAGCAACCGTTCGTGAACTTGAGAAGATCGACGGTCTGTCATTTGTAAAAAATGACGCTGCATTCTATGTCTTCCCGAAACTGGACGTGAAGAAATTTAACATCACCAATGACAAGCAGTTTGCCCATGATCTGCTGGATGTCACCAATATCCTGCTCGTTCCCGGAAGTGGATTCGACTGGAAAGATCCGGATCACTTCCGTATCGTCATGCTTCCGCAGGCAGATATCTTAAGTGATGCGATTCACCGGATGGGAACATTCCTTGACGGATATAAGCAGAAATAATATGATCAGCAACCATCCTTAAATAGTACATAGATAAAATACATTCCCGGTAAAAATCCAATCTCTCTTTTTTCGTCGATGTTTCAGTTATCCGGGAATGTATTTTTATCTGCTTTTCACTGTATTCCAGGCTCCGACTACTTCATTTACGGTGCTGACTGTCACAAATGCATGTTCATCTGTTTCGTGGATGAAAGATAATAATTTTCCATATTCATTCTTTTCTAATATCGTTACAACTTCTCCATGCTCTGCATGATCCAGACCTCCATATGCCGGATAAATCGTCGCACCTCTGCGTAATTCCCTTACAATATAATTCTGAATTTTTTCATGCTCCTTTGAAAGAATGGATACTTTCTTACGCACATGGAATCCATCACAGAACCGGTCTAATACCTGACCGTAGATCAACGTACCAACAAGACTTATTACCATTGTCTCCCGATCATATACAAAGATCGCTGCCATCGATATGAGCACACCTATGATCGTAATACTCTGTCCTATTTTAAATCCAAGATACTTATTGATCAACTTCGCAACAATATCAATTCCCCCGCTGGATGCATTCATGTTAAATAAGACGGCCTGTCCTGCGCCAACCACGATCATGAAGCATACCAGATCGATCACGATATTCCCGGACAAGGATTCCACATGCGGAGTCAGTATCTCAAAAATCCTCAGATACATCGGAAGCATAAGTGATGCAAGAACGGTCTTCACACCGAATTCCCTGCCGATAAAAATATACCCTATGACCAACAGTATCATATTTAAAACAAATGTAATTGTCGATACCGGTAACGGAATGATCTTTACCAGAACAAGAACCAGTCCTGACAGACTTCCAAGCACCAGATTATTTGGCATCATTTCATAATATACAGCTGCCGACATTAAGAACATGCCGCCCAGCATCATAATAAATTCTTTTTTTGTTATCTTCATTTCATTCTTCCTTAATTCAATATTTCCGCACAAAGATGTACTCCTCTTTTTTGTGCAAAGAGGAGTACATCTTTTTCTGAAGGGTGTCTATGCCTAAATCTGTTTCAGGCATATCTATACAATTATCATTGTTTTTATCCAGCACCCGGCGGTTAGTCCACCAATGCCGATAATTTCTTGTCCAGAGCTATCATGATCAGTGCCGCTGCAAACGATACAACCGCAACTCCGATACATGCTACTTTGAATTCAATCTTTCCGCCAAACAGCAGTCCATATACCGGACCATAACTCTTTGCTGCGATAAATGTTGCAAATCCCCATACCGACATCATAACAGCCAGATAACGGCTCGGTGAATATTTACTGATAAATGAATGCCCCAGTGGTGAGAAGAACATCTCTCCCATTGTCAGAAGAAAGGCAAATACGATCAGCCATAACACACTTGCCTTTTCCCCACCACGCATGATATCAATTGCTGCGTAGAAGAGATATCCGACACCGATGATCGCAATTCCAAGTCCGGTCTTTCTGAACAGACTCATATCCCCCTGCGGTCTTGCCGCCAGTTTCTTCCATAATGCCGCTGTTACAGGTCCCAGGATAACACAGAACAGTGAGTTGGCTGCATCAAACCATGTAGACGGTACCTGATAACCTGCTACTACCCAGTCCATATTCTCTGCCCAGTAGAAATATACCGGCATATATCCCAGATACCAGAATATCCAGAATACGATGGAGAATAACGAAGCTACAAAGATTGCACCGATACGTTTCTTCTCGATCGTTGTAAGCGGCTGCTTTGTTCCTGTCTCTTCTTTTTTCTTTGCCTCTGCTGCTTTTTCCTCTTCTGTCAGAGTCTTCTTGAATGGAAGCTTTCCAAGATCACCTAAGAATCTCCAGCACACAAAGATATACCAAAGTCCTCCGAGAACCATCATCAATGCTGCCATCTTAAAGCATGGTGCAAATCCAAGCACACCATCTTTTGCAAATACATCCTTATACAGGATTCCCACCAGGAATGTTCCGATGAATGCACCCACATTTACCAGTGTATAACGCATCGAAAATGCCGGATCCATCTGTGATTTGTCCGTGATAACACGTCCGATGATCGCACCGTTTTTGAATAATGCAAGTCCCAGGCTTACCAGGAAGATCATCGCATATACTCCGGCAGAACTCTTTGCGATTCCTCCGGTGAAATATCCTGCCGCAGCAATAAACATACCAACCGGTGTCGTATATCTCGCACCGATATACTTATCTACGATCACTGCCCCAAACAGTGGAAGCAGATAAGAAAATGCGGTCAGGTTTGACTGCATATTGGCAGCCACTGTATCCGAAAGTCCGAGTCCTCCGGTTGCAACCGAAGCAGTTACAAAAATCAAAATCAGCGAACGTCCCAGATAATATGCCAGACGTTCAAAAATCTCTGTACAGGCACATACCCAGAACGCTGCCGGAAAGCCTTTCTTTTTTGTCTCCATATTCTTTTCCCCACTTTTTTCTAAATTCAGTCCTTACTTTTTATGTACTTTTATTTTCTCTTCCTTGTTTCGTACATATATCCTTCTCTGTCTTATTTTATATCTTTCAAGAATGCTTTATATCCTCTGTAAGCTTCATAAATATCAGCCTTACTTGTCACCTCATACGGTGCATGCATAGAAAGTACAGCAACACCGCTGTCAATGACATTCATGCCATAATTTGCCATGATATATGCAATGGTTCCGCCGCCCCCAAGATCGACTCTTCCCATCTCCGCTGTCTGGAATCCGACTTCGTTATTGTCTAATACCTGACGCACTTTTGCGATATATTCCGCATTGGCATCGTTACTGTTATTTTTTCCGCGGCTTCCGGTAAATTTATTAAATACCAGACCTCTTCCAAAGTATGCTGTATTCTTTTTCTCAAATGCATCTGCATACAATGGATCAAATGCTGCACTTACATCAGAAGAAAGCATATAAGAATTTCTCAGAGCTCTTCTGACTTTTAACGGATTGCCATCTTCGGTAAGTGCCATCAGTTCTGCCACATAATCTTCAAAGAATCTGGAATGCATACCTGTTGCCCCAACGCTTCCGATCTCTTCTTTATCTACCAGAATACAACAGCTTGTTCTTTCCGGATTCTCTGTTTCCAGCATTGCAAATAATGAAGTAAAAGCACAGACCCTGTCATCCTGTCCATATCCGATCACCATACTTCTGTCCAGTCCGCAGTCTCTTGCCTTTCCTGCCGGCACGATCTCCAGTTCTGCTGAGAGAAAATCTTCCTCTTCCATATCAAGATTCTCCTTTAAGAACTGTACTACGGCTGCCTTTACCAGCTCTTTTTCTTCTTTTTCCAACTCTGCCAACTGGTTACCAACGCCGATGATCTGTAACAACGTCTGTGCTTTTTCCTTCCCGGAGCTCTCCATGAACTTCGGAAGATTTAACGCCAGAGACTCGACAAAAGTGTTCAACAACGACTGTCCGGCCTTCTGACCGCTTGGATCCGTTACCTTCAACGCGCTGTTTTTGCCTTTACGCTCAACAATCAGGCCATTGTTCAACACAATTTTTAAGTTTGGCGGGATGATGGATCCCTCGCGCGTCGCATCTGATGGTCTGAAGTTTTCGCCACCCAATGCCCACGCGATGGAATCCAGCACCGACGTCTTACCCTGGTTGTTTCTGCCACCAATGACGGTCAGACCGTTTGCCGTCGGTTCCAGTTTTACTGCTTTGATTCGCTTGACGTTTTCGATTTCAAGTTTATTGATTTTCACTGACAACTTTCTTATCCTCCTTGTCTTTGTTAAAGAAATTCCATACGGTCCCCGCACTGCAGCCCATTTCGTCTGCAATCTTCTCATAGGACCATCCGGCGTTTCGAAGTGCCGTCATCTTTCCAGTGTCCAGCTTCCTCTTCCTGCCCTGTCCAGCAGGGCTTTTCGGGGGGGCGTTGGTTTTACCTCTTCTTTCGTTTCCGGCTCTTTCCGTGGCTGTTTCATGACCGCAAACACAGCCCCGGCTTCTGCGGCCGCCCGCACATCCTGCATGGTCATAC
>ERZ773185.1133-NODE-1133-length-21044-cov-37.456620_pt1 | contig 21044 bp, 18 predicted proteins | sample MGYA00580531_ERZ773185 | MGnify/ENA primary metagenome ERZ773185 (study PRJEB29015, sample SAMEA2737799) | human gut metagenome | biome: human gut; feature: human-associated habitat; material: faeces | place: China | collected 2012 ...
CATCCAGTATTATCTGCGCTTTTGGCTTGGCATCTGCCGCACCTCGCTCGCCGTAATCGGCACTTAGAATTATGCGGTATTGCCCTAAAAAATTTGTGTTGTCCCCTGCAAAATAAAATCAAAGAGCGAACATACTCGTCAGGACTTACTTATTCGCCTCCGCATGGGCGGTGGCTTCCGCCACATACCCTTCGGCATTTTTTCGGTTGGCTTCCACCAGGGCGGGGCTGGCGGCTTCACGCACCTTGGCGGGCACACCCATGGCCACCATGCCGTCCGGGATCACGGTGTTTTCCAGCACCAGCGCCCCGGCGGCCACCACGGCATTTTTGCCCACCACGGCGCCGTTCATCACCGTGGCGTGCATACCGATCAAAGCGCCGTCCCCCACCGTACAGCCATGCACCACTGCACTGTGGCCGATGGATACATTTTTGCCGATCGTTACCCCCAGGTTTGGCCCGGTGTGCAGCACGGCGTTGTCCTGGATATTGCTGTTTTTGCCAATGCGGATGGCGCCGGTATCTCCGCGCACCACCGCGCCGTACCACACGCTGCTGCCAGCGGCCAGCACAACATCCCCGGCCAGGGTGGCGTTGGGGGCCACAAAGGCTGCACTGCCAACATCCGGCGTTTTGCCGTATACTGTGATAACTGCCATAATTTTACCTCCCTGCCCGGAATAATTCTACCGCCGGGCACTGTTAGTTAAATTGAAAAACAGGCCTGTGTTTGTTATACTTTTACTATATTAAATAATATATTACGTTGCTTCAGGAAAAGCAATCAGGGGGAAACAAATATGATAAAAATGGTTTGCAGCGATCTGGACGGCACCCTGCTGCAATATGGGAAAAAGCTTATTGAGGGCGAAATTTTTGATGAGATCCGCGCTTTGCATGACCGTGGTATCCTGTTCTGCCCGGCCAGCGGGCGGCAGTATACCAGCCTGCGCAAACTGTTCGCCCCTGTGGCAGACGATTGCATCTACCTGTGCGAGAACGGCGCGGTTGTCTACCGCGGTGGCAAAGTAATCGCCAAAACGCCGATGCCCCGCGCCCTGGCAGAAGAAATCGCCTGGGATTTCTGGAACAACACCGAGGACTTAGGCGAAGTGATGCTTTCCGGCGAAAACATGTCCTACCTGATGGAGCGCGGGCACGGCGTGGTGGACCGCATCAAGTTCATTGGCAACAATTATACGGTCATCACAGACCCCGCCCAGATCCCGGAGGATATCGTCAAGGTGTCCGTCTATTTGGTGGACGGCGTGGAGCCGTTTGTGGAGCGCTTTGTGCCCAAATGGCAGCAGGCCAACTGCGCCGTGGCGGGACCCAAGTGGATCGATACCACCGTGGCCAACAAGGGGATTGGCGTACAGAGCATCTGCCGTGTGCTGGGCATTGACCCGGCGGATGTGATGGCCTTTGGCGATAACTATAATGATGTTGCCATGCTGGATTTGGTAGGTCACCCTTACATTATGTCCACCGCTGCAGCGGAGCTGCGCCGGCGCTATGCAAACCATACCCCCCAGCCGGAGGATACCCTGCGTGCCTTCCTGGCCAGGCAGGAAAACTGAAACCGAGTGAATCCACAATATTGTTAAAAACATTTTGTTGATTTTGTGAAAGTTTACAAAAAACGACAGGGTAAAATGCAGTGTTTGCATTGACTTTGCTCAACATTGCTGGTATAATCAAATTGTTAAATTCTCCACAGGTTTGTTGAAAAGCTGTGGAACAGAGAGGAAGACGCATCTATGAAGCAGTTTGATTATACCATTCAGGAAGCAGTTGGCATCCATGCCCGTCCGGCCGGTTTGCTGGTCAAAGAGGTCAAAAAGTATAAGAGCACTGTTACCGTCATCAAGGGCGATAAATCCAGCAACGCGCTGAAACTGATGGCTTTGATGGGTATGGGCGTTAAGTGCGGCGATACCGTTACCGTTACCGTGGAAGGCGAGGACGAGGATACCGCAGCACCGGCACTGGAAGCTTTCTTCAAAGAGCATTTGTAATTGAATTCTTTTGTTTGCGGCACCTGCCCCAGCAAGGCCCTTACCCGGCGCTGGGGCAGGCAGCCGCATTTTGTTTTCTGCTGCATTTGGTTGTATAAAATAACCAGTCAGGATCCCATTGAACACCAAAGAAAGGACGCTTGTTATGATCAGTATTCAGGGCAAGGGCGTATCTTCCGGCGTTGGCGTTGGCCCGCTTTATTTCTATCACCGCACCAAAACCGAGATCCCCCGCTATACCGTGACCGATCCCGATGCCGAGTGGCACCGTTTCAAGGGCGCGCAGACCGCCGCCATTGAGCAGCTGGGCGAACTGGCCGAAAAGGCCCGCGCCGAAGCCGGCGATGAAGCCGCCATGCTGTTTGAGACCCACCAGATGATGGCCGAGGATCTCGATTACGAGGAAGCCATCTCCGACCATATCAACAATGAAAAGGTGAACGCCGAAGCCGCGATTTCGGATACCGCAGTTCAGTTCGCTGCCATGTTTGAATCTATGGACGATTCCTACATGCAGGCCCGTGCGGCAGATGTGCGCGATGTATCGGATCGCATCCTGGGGATCCTGTCCGGTGCAGTGCAGGGCGGTATTGCTTCGGATGTGCCGGTGCTGCTGGCTGCGGACGACCTGGCACCTTCGGAAACTGTGCAGCTGGATAAATCCAAGATTTTGGGCTTCATCACTGCGGGCGGTTCCGGTTCCAGCCACACGGCCATTCTGGCCCGCACCATGGGCATCCCCGCCATTGTGGGCGTGGGCGATGCCCTGAAGCCGGAGTATGAGGGCCGCCCCTGCATTATTGACGGCGCTACCGGCAATGTGGTGATCGACCCGGACGATATGACCCGTGATTACCTGCTGAAAAAGCGGGAAGAGCAGCTGCGCCTGCAGCGCCTGCTGGAGACCCTGAAAGGCCAGCCCAATGTGACCAAGGATGGCAAGAGCATCCGCATTTACTGCAACATTGGCTCCCCGGACGACGTACATGCCGTGCAGGTCAACGATGGCGGCGGCATCGGCCTGTTCCGCAGCGAGTTCCTGTACCTGAACAGCCCGGATTACCCCACCGAGGACCAGCAGTTTGAAGCCTACAAAAAGGTTCTTGCCGATATGGGCGGCAAGGAAGTTATCATTCGCACGCTGGATATCGGCGCGGACAAGCAGATCGGCTACTTTAACCTGCCCAAAGAGGATAACCCGGCTATGGGCATGCGCGCTCTGCGTATCTGTCTGACCCGCCCGGAAATCTTCAAGACCCAGCTGCGTGCCCTTTACCGTGCTTCCGCGTTCGGCAAGCTGGGCATCATGTTCCCCATGGTGACCAGCGTGTGGGAAGTGCGCGAAGCCAAAAAGTACTGCGAGGAAGTCAAGCGCGACCTGAAAGCTGAGGGCATTCCCTTTGCGGAGGATGTGCAGGTCGGCATCATGATCGAAACCCCGGCAGCGGCCATCATGAGTGACCGTCTGGCCAAGGAAGTGGATTTCTTCAGCTGCGGCACCAATGACCTGACCCAGTACACCCTGGCCTGTGACCGCCAGAACAATGATCTGGGACGTTTTTATGACCCGCACAACCCGGCAGTGCTGCGCCTGTTGAAGATGGTGACGGAGAATGCCCACAAGAACGGCATTTGGGTTGGTATCTGCGGCGAGCTTGGCGCGGACCTGACCCTGACCGAAACCTTCCTGGCGATCGGTGTGGATGAGCTGTCCGTCAGCCCGCGCGCGGTGCTGCCCCTGCGCAATGCCGTGCGCATGACCGATACCCGCGAAAGCGCACCCCGCCTGCTGGCCGCCATCGATGCCGAGTACCCGGAAACGCTGTGAGGGGCTTTACGGAGGATTTGTGTTCCTTCTTTGAAAAGAAGGAACCGAAGAAATTTTAGTTTAGTATAATAGAACACAAAAGATAAATAAAGGCGCATCACACAAAACCATCGTGTGGTGCGCCTTTTTGATGTTGGCTTTATAGAAATTGGTACAAGTTGAAAAACAATCTGTAAGGAACGGTCTAGACCGTTCCTTACAGAGCATTTTATAATGTGTTACAAACCAACAAAGCATCTGTAGGGCGGAGTGCCCTCACCCCGCCGCGGAGGAACCATGCCTATCGCGGTAAACGCTGCAATTTATTTGTAGGGGACGATGCTTGCATCGTCCCATGGAGTGTGTAACGGTAAAAATCTACCGCGCACCATTACCCCATCACCCGAATTACCCCCAGCACCAACAAATGCACCGGGTAAAACAGATAGAAAAACCACTGCGAAAATTTCTTTCCCCGTGCCGCCCGCTGGCCATTGTACAGATACAAGATCACAAACCCGGATGCAGCGATCCCTGCCATGCTGCCGCAGGCCATCAGCAAACACTGTGCGGTGGGGTAAAGCCACACGCTGCTGGTGTAATTCAGCCAGCCAAACAGCGCGGCAGAAAGCGCAAAACTGAACCGCAGTCGTTTTTGGTTCTGGCCGGACCAGCAGAAGAGCAGGGTGAACACCGGGGCCAGCAGCGCCCAGTCACAAAACAACGAACCAAAAATCAGCAGTACGATCAGCACGCCGCGCAAAAAACGGTTCCGGATGGTTTCGATACACAACAAGATGCAAAAACACAGGAACAGCGTGAACATCATGTTGAAATCCTGAAATTCCAGAATGCCGTTTTGGGCAAACGCCATCGAGAACGGCACCTGTGAAACCACACCGAACCCGAACAGCCGTAAGGCATACTGTTTGCGGCTGTGGGTGTACCGAAAGCCCTCTACCAGAAAATAGCACATGGTAATGGCGGTAAAGTAGCCGATATCCACCAGCACCTCGTACCAGAGGGTGCCCGGCACCAGAAAAATATTGGCGATGTGGTTCAGCAGCATGGCGGTCATCGCGATGTATTTGATCACATCACGGTTCAGCACCCGCCAGCCGGGGCTTTGTGTTTGCTGTTGCAGCATTGGCAGCACTTCCTTTTTTGGGGCTTCACAGCGGCAGCGGTTATTTTTCCCGCTTAATGACAAAGCAGGGCAGGGGAGCGGTATCGGCCCAGTTGGCAAATTCGCAGATCAGCACGGTATAATCGGCCAGCGGCAGGCTGCGGAAAAACTCCGCCGCAGCCTTTTTCTCCGCATTGCCGATCACCTTGCCGCTGTACAGCACCGCGGCAAGCACGCCGCCGGGCTTCAGGGCGTCCAGCCCGGCCTGCAGCGCGGGCAGGGTGGAATCTGCCGTGGAGTGTACATCGTGCGCGGCACCTGGCAGCCAGCCAAAGTTGAACATCACGCAGTCCGCACTGCCCGGCGGGGCAAAGCGCAGCAGCTCCCGATGGTCGCAGCATTCCGCGCGGCCAATGGCAGCCATGCCGTTGGCGGCCAGCAGCGCATTGGTGTTGGCCGCGGCCTGAGGCTGGATATCCAGCCCGATCACCCGGCCATTTTCCCCGGCAACGCTGCATAAAAATAGGGTATCGTGCCCGTTGCCGCAGGTGGCATCCAGATACAGTCCGCCCGGTGCCAGTGTGCTGCGCAAAAAGCGGTGGGTCAGCTCCACTGCCGTCAGGTCCGGCACGCGGCGGCGCACCAGCAGCCCGCCGCGCGGTACAAAACCGAACTTTGCCGCCAGCGCCTGCGCAGCGGTATTGCCGGCATCCGGCAGTGGCGCGGTGAATTCGCTGGGGGCAGTCCGGTCAAAGCCGCCGTTCTGGCGCAAAACCTCCCGCAGCAGATAGCTTCCGTACCCGCGGCTCTGCCATTGCGGGGCAATTTCCAACGCTTCAAAACAATCGGCACAGGTAACGGCATGGCCGATGCAGCCTTTCTCTTTATATAACGAATAGACACAGCGGTTTTGTGCGTCCAGTGCCGTTTTTTCAATCCGCATGGGCAAGCTCCCCCTAATGTTTCAGTCTGCAACTGATTGTACGGCATGGGGCGGATAAAGTCAAACCACAGCCCAAACTGACCGGATTTTTGGAGATTTCACATTTCTTTCACGCAGTCGCGAAACTGTTTTCACAATTAGCGGTTATACTGTAGGCACAAGGTTGAGGGAAGCAAGAAAGACAAAGCAAAAGCTTCCGCCAGACCGTGTATCACCGCCCGGCGGCCCCCAAGCGCTGTGCGGCAGAACAAAGGAGAGATTTTTCATGAGTGAATATGATTATTCGGGCCTTTATAATAATGGCGGCCCGCAGAATAATAACGGGCAGCCAGCGGGCACTCAGCCGGAACAGCCCCAGGCAGAGCAGTCCGGTTACCCCAATGTGGGCAGCAGCGGAATGAACACCGCCAACACCGCACAGACAGATTATTCTAATTATTCCAGCCAACAGAACAGCAGCTATAACCCCCAGGGCCCCGTTGCAGGCAATGGCGGCAACGGTGGCAACGGCAATAACGGCGGCTACAATGGCTACAGCTATTCCAGCAACCCACAGCCCCCGCAGAACGAGCCCAAAAAGAGCCACGGCGGCAAAAAGGTTTTGCTGCGTGTGGCGGCCTGCATCGGTGTGGTAGCCCTTGGCTTTGGCGGTGGGCTGGCAGGAACTGTGGTTGCCAGCCGCACCGGCTTGGCCGGCGGCCAGGTTGTGGTCCAGCAGGTCCAGCGTGACACCAACACGGATTCTGTATCCCAGGGCAGCACCAACGGCACCAACCTGTCGATTCAGGATGTTGCCGCGCTGGTACAGCCCAGCGTTGTGGCCATCACCACCGAGCAGATGGTCAGCACCAACACCTGGTTTGGCGGCAGCTATGTGCAGAGCGGTGCAGGCTCCGGCGTGATCATCTCGCAGGATGGTTACATTGTGACCTGTGCCCATGTGGTTTCCGGCGCAAATAACATCACGGTACAGCTGGCAGACGGAACAGAGTATACCGCAACGGTCGTTGGCCAGGATTCTACTTCGGACGTTGCAGTCCTGAAAATCGAAGCCACCGGTCTGACTCCGGCTGTGATTGGCGACAGCGACAGCCTGGCTGTTGGCGAAACCACCATTGCCGTTGGCAACCCGCTGGGTACCCTGAGCAACACCGTTACCAATGGTATTGTCAGCGCCTTGAACCGTGAAGTTACCGTTCAGGGCAACGATATGAACCTGATCCAGACCAGCGCTTCCATCAGCCCGGGCAACTCCGGCGGCGGCCTGTTCAATGCAAACGGTGAGCTGATCGGTATTGTCAACGCCAAGAGCAGCTCCAGCGATGCAGAGGGGCTTGGCTTTGCAATCCCCATCAATACCGCCATGGAAATGGCAAAACAGATGATCGAAAAGGGTTATGTTGCCCGCCCGGCCATGGGTGTTACGGTCATCACCATCAATGATGCCCAGACTGCTATGCAGTACGGCGTCAGCAACTATGGTGTGTATATCTACCAGATCGCATCCGGCAGCGGTGCCGAAAAAGGCGGCCTGAAGCTGGGTGACCGCATCATCTCCATTGATGATGTGGCAGTCTCCAGTGCATCCGATGTACAGAAGTATTGCCAGAGCAAGGAAGTTGGCGATACCGTTACCCTGCAGGTAGAGCGTGATGGCAAGGTCATCAGCTGCGAAGTGACCCTGGGCGAAAGCACCCAGTCCACCGCAACGGCTGAAAGCGGGAACTAAGTTCTTTACGGGAGTTTTTTGTCCCTTCTTTGAAAAGAAGGGACCGAAGAAACTTTAGGCAATACCGCATAATTCTAAGTGCCGATACGGCGAGCGAGGTGCGGCAGATGCCAAGCCAAAAGCGCAGATAATACTTTGTGTATTATCGAGCATTTTGGCAACGCAGATGCCGTGCCGCAGCTGCCGGAGCGGTGCTTAAGCCGCAAGGCGGGAATTGTGCGGTGCTGCCTTTAGTATAGCAAAACAGAAAAAATAAAATTAAGGCGCATCACACAGGGATTGTGTGGTGCGCCTTAATTTTATTTTATGTGATAATATGATGAAAGTTTCTGCTTCCTTCTTTTCAAAGAAGGAACAAAATCCCCCGTAAGAACCTCACATATCATGATTCTCAATCAGCTTGCGGCCCATCAGAACGCCCATGACGGAGGCCATCATCAGGCCGCGGGTCCATCCGGAGGAATCGCCCAGGCAGTGCAGGCCGGAAATGTTCGTTTCCAGGTCGGTGTCCATCTTGACCTTGTTGGAATAGAACTTCAGCTCCGGGCTGTACAGCAGGGTTTCCGGTGCGGCAAAGCCGGGGGCAACATGGTCCACCATCTTGATGAACTCAATAATGCTCACCATGGCGCGGTACGGCATGGCGGCGGTAATGTCGCCCGCAACGGCATCTTTCAGGGTAGGGCGCACATTGGAATGTGCCAGCTCCTTGGCCCAAGTGCGCTTGCCGTCCAGAATATCACCGTAGCGCTGTACCAGAATGTGCCCGGCACCCAGCATGTTGGTCAGTTCGCCAACCTTCTGGGCATAGGCAATGGGCTGGTTGAACGGCTCGGTAAAGTTGTGGCTGACCAGAATGGCCAGGTTGGTGTTGCCGGATTTCAGATCCTTGTAGCTGTGACCGTTGACGACCGCCAGGTCATTGTCATAGTTTTCCTGCGCGACAAAGCCGCCGGGGTTCTGGCAGAAGGTGCGGACCTTGTTCTTCCACGGGTTGGGGTAACCGATCAGCTTGCCTTCGTACAGAACCTTGTTGATGGTCTCCATGATCTCGTTGCGGCACTCCACACGCACACCAATATCAACGGTGCCGGGCTTGTGGGCAATGTTGTGCTCGGCGCACAGCTTTTCCAGCCAATCTGCACCGCGGCGGCCGGTGGCAATCACAACCTGGTCGGCGCGCAGCTCGCGGCGCTCACCCTTTTCGGTGATCACAACGCCCTTGCACTCGCTGCCTTCCAGCAGAATGTTGTCACATTCGGTGTTGAACAGCATCTCCACACCGCGGGCCAGCAGATAGTTCTGGATGTTCAGGTACAGCTGCTGGGCTTTTTCGGTTCCAAGGTGGCGGATGGGGCAGTCCACCAGCTGCAGGCCGGCCTGGATGGCGCGCTTGCGGATCTCCTTGATCTCGCTGCCCTCGTAAATACCTTCCACATGCGGGTCAGCGCCAAATTCCAGATAGATCTTATCAGTGTAGTTGATCAGCTCTTGGGCAAAATCCTCACCGATCAGCTCCGGCAGCTCGCCGCCAACCTGATAGGAGAGGGACAGCTTGCCGTCCGAGAACGCACCGGCACCGGAAAAGCCGGTGGTGATGGCGCAGGTGGGCTTGCAGTTCACGCAGTGGCCGGTTTTATCTTTGGGGCAGTGGCGCTTTTCTACCGGTTTGCCCTTTTCAATCAGGCAGATACGCGGGCCGGTAGTTTTGCTGCTTTTGCGCAGCAGTTCCAGTGCGGTAAAAATACCGGCCGGGCCGGCGCCAACGATAATCAGATCATAATTGTTCATGTAGGGTAATTGCTCCTTAAATTTACAAATAAGCGCCGTTTCAGCGCAGGGTAACATCAGGTTGCGGCATCCGCTGTGGGCTCTTGGTCGGGTTCCGGTGGTTCGGTGGTCAGCTCCGGGGCTGGCACATCGGGCAGGTCCGTTTCGGCAGATTCTTCTGCAGCGGGTTCAGCCGGGGCAGGGGAGGGGGCTTCGGGGGATGGCTCCGGTGCGGCAGCGGTTTCCATTTCCGCCTTGGCAGCATCCAGCCTGTCCAGCGCATGGAACTCCATCGCAATATAAATGGTGCAGCACAGGTTCAAAATGCCCTCTGCCAGTAAAAAGATGCCGGACAGCAGCAAAAGATCCACGTTGCGGTTGTTCAGCAGCTGAGAACACGCCAGCAATGCCCCGCACAACAGCGAAACAATGCTGAGCAGCAGCACCACCCACCACTTTTGCCCCTTGCGCTTGGCAAGGGCAAAGGAAGACTGTGCGCGCACCACGCCATCCACCAGCAGCATCAGGCCAAACAGCAGCGGCAACAGCCATTCAAAGGTCATGGCGCTTTGTACGGTACACAATAGTGCCCACATGCCCAGTGCAATGGTGGGCAGGCTGAGCAGCAGGCTGACGGCGGCTCGGATGCTGCCGTTATCTTTCTTAAAATAACCGTACAGGCTTTGCAGCCCGCACAAAACCACCAACAAGCCCAGCGCAATACAGAACACATCGGCAACCGCCTGCGGGGCAAGCAGCAACAGCAGGCCAAGCAGAATGTACAGCACACTGAACACCAGCATGCCCGGTTTGATATGGCGCAGCATACAAACCCCTCCTTATACAGCGGCAGCCGTTTTCTGGCCGGCTTCCATTGGCAGCAAAATGTCGCGGTGGCACTTGCGCATAAACACAGCGCACAGCGTAACGGCAACCAGCTCTGCAATGGGAAAAGCAAACCACACGGCGTTTACGTTACCGGTGCGGCTCAGCAGCCAGGCGGCAGGCACCAGCACAACCAGCTGGCGGATCACCGAAACCAACAGCGCCAGCGTGCCGCGCCCCAGCGCCTGAAACACGGAGGAAGAAATTACGTTGAAACCCGCCATCGGAAAATGGATGGCAATAATGCGCAAGGCCAGAATACCCATGGCCAGCATGGTGGGGCTGGCGTTGAACACACCCAGCAGCACATGTGGGAAAACTTCGGCCAGAATCAGGCCGCACAGCATAATGCACTCGGCAAAGCAGACAGCCAGTTTGATGGTTTGGGTAATGCGCTTGGGCTGGCGGGCACCGTAATTGTAGCCGATAATGGGCACCATGCCGTTGTTAATGCCAAAAATAGGCATAAATACAAAGCTTTGCAGCTTGAAGTAAACACCAAACACCGCAACGGCGGTGCTGGAAAAGGCAATCAGGATGTTGTTCATCGCAAAGGTCATCACGCTGCCAATGGCGTTCATGGCAATGGAGGGGATGCCCACCGCGTAAATGCGCTTGATGGTGGACCCCGCCGGGCGGAAGCCTTTCAGCGTTAGGTTGATGTCCTTATTGCACAGCAGGTTCATCGTCAGCCCGGCAGCTGCGCCGATCCACTGCCCGGCTACGGTAGCCACAGCAGCACCGGCTGCTTCCATGCGGGGCATGCCGAACAGACCGAAGATGAAGATGGGATCCAGCGCAATGTTGACCAAAGCGCCAATCAGCTGGCTGGCCATGGCGAACGCACTGCGCCCGGTGGAGACCAGCAGTTTTTCCAGCATGCACTGCAGGAACAAGCCCATGCACCATAACGTGCAGATGGAAAGATAATCGGCACCGTACTGCATGATCTGGGCATCGGTGGTCTGGGACGCAATGAACGCCCGCGCGCCCAAAATACCGAACACCAGAAAGGCGATGCCGCCGCAGAACGCTAAGAACAGGCCGTTCATCGCCGCGCGGCTGGCCTCGGCCCGGTTGCCCTCACCCAAACAGCGGGAAAGATAGGCGTTTACACCAACAGCAGTGCCCACGGCAAAGGCAATCATCAGGTTCTGGATGGGGAACGCCAGCGAAACGGCGGAAAGCGCCGCTTCGTTCACATGACTGACAAAGATGCTGTCCACAATGTTATAAAGTGCCTGAACCAGCATCGAAATCATCATAGGTACTGAACACGAAAGGAGCAGCGGGCCTATCGGCGCGCTGCCCATTCGGGATGCAGAGTATTTCTGTACGGAATCACTCATTCCTGATTAGCTGCCTCCATTGCTTTTGCAGCCTGAACAATCAGCTGGGCACAGGCATCCTGGCCAATTGCTGCATTCAGGCAAAGATCATAGTTTTTCGCTTCGCCCCAGCGGTTTTCAGTATAGTAGTTGTAATAGCTTGCGCGGGCGCGGTCATGCTTGGCCAGATGGGTCTCCCATAGGCGATCGGGCATATCCTTGGCATCGGGGCGCACTTTGGCGTTGGCCACGCGGATATCAATGGGGGCAAACACAAAGGTGCGCAGCACATTGGGGCGGTCGCGCAGAACATAGTCACCACAACGGCCCAAAATCACACAGGAGCCCTGGGAAGCAACTTCCTTGATGACATTGGACTGCAAAATGTACACCTGGTCCGCCAGGGGCATGGTGTTGCCCATCATGTAAAGGCTGTAGATCAGGCTGCCGCTGCGCTGGGTCTCGCTGGCGGCAATGGCTTCTTCCGTCAGGCCGCTCTTTTTTGCGGCGATGGTGATCAGCTCCTTGTTGTACAGGGGAATCCCCAAAAGATCAGCAACTTTCTGGGCAATCTCGCTGCCGCCGGATGCATATTCACGCGCCATCGTAATAACCAGGGGTTCCTTCATTGTCTCCACCTCACAAATAATAATAGTGATGGACATAATAGTCCTACTATAATAAGTATAAACGCTGGTGGAGCAAAACGCAAGAGCAAGGTTAAACAAAACAAAACGGTGCCGTTGGGGCAAACTGCATAGCAAAACCGGGCAGTATTTTTGCCCGCTTTGTGCATAAATCCAATCTGTCCGCGCAACACTAATGGCATACACAACACGAACGGTGCGGTTAAAAATTCCGGGCGGCAGGTTTTGCGCCCGGTGTTTTGGCCGTACGGCAAGCAAAGGACGGGGGAAGATGAACAGCATTAAAGCATTTTTGAAGGCAAAAGGGTTATATCTTGTCTGCCTTGCGCTGGTGTTTGCGGCAACCATTACCGGAATTGCCGCCATCCGCAGCGTGGTGCGCGGGGTGGAGGACCTGACCCGCATCCAAAAGCAGGCCCTGGAGGAGGGAACAGACGTATGGGATTCACCGGATGCCGCCGTAAACCAGCCCGCACAGGATGTGCCTGTGGCGACAGCGCAGCCATCGCCCGCGCCGTCAGCTGCGGGGTCTGCATCGTCATCCTTGCAGCAGGGGGCTGGGCAGTCTGGCAGCGCCTCCGGCGGGACTGGCAGCTCTGCTGCTTCGTCCGCGCAGCAGGGAACCTTGCCGCACGCTGGCTGGAACGGTAAAGTCAGCCAGGCGTTCAGCGGGAATACGCTGGTGTATAACCCCACCCTGGGGGACTGGCGCACCCACAACGGCACGGATTATACCGCCGAACAGGTAACGGCGGTGGCCGCCGGTACCGTGACCGCCATTGCGGATGACGCTCTGTGGGGCCGCGTGGTGGAAGTGACCGACGCGCAGGATCGCGTGTGGCGCTACTGCGGGCTGGAAGAAGTTGCCGTGACCCAGCGCGAAAAAGTAACCGCCGGGACCCGCCTTGGCACCACAGGCAAAGTGCCCGCCGAAGCCCAGCAGGGCAGCCACCTGCACCTGGAATGCCGCAAAGCCGGCGCCTGCCTGGACCCGGAAAAGAATTAACACAGGCAATGCCGCTGCACCGTGGATGGTGCGGCGGCATTGCTCTGCCATGAATTCGGACAAGCTCTTAAAAAATATCCTGCTTGCCAGCAAATCACGTTGACAAATACACGAAACATGTGTATTCTTATGGTAAAGATATCTTACCATGTCTTATTTTATAAATTTTCTTACAACTCATTCCATACAGAAAGGAGCCCGCCATGACACGCCAGCGTGCCTTGATTTTGGAAATTTTACAGCACAGCCCCAAACACCTGACGGCGGACGAAATTTTTGCCATTGCCAGGGAGAAGATGCCCGGCATTGCCCGCGGCACCGTGTACCGCAACTTAAAGCTGATGGAACAGGCCAGGGAAATTGCCCGGCTGGAAATGCCGGATGGCCCCGACCGGTTTGATAAAACCTCCAACCCGCACGGCCATTTATACTGTGATTGCTGCGGCAGCCTGCAGGACCTGCCGGTGATCGGCCTGGTGCGCGAAATTGAAAATGCCATTGGAACCGAAGTGCGTTCCTACCAGCTGACCATCCATTACATCTGCCCTGAATGCCGCGAAAAACAGGCTGAACTTTAACAGCGGAGAAATACGCCACAAACTGTGCTTCCCTGATTATATTTAGGGAGCACAGTTTTTTATTTTGTCATCATGCTCCGAAGCGTCAAAAAGGCTGCCGGACAGCCCTGCAGATGAGCAGGACGGGCGATACTTTATAAAATCAGGCATAGTATTGAATATTAATATGTAAATGGTGCGGGAACATACAGGATACTCTGCTGCCGGGTGGAATATATGAAATGCGGGTACAGCACTGTGACATGGCGTTGCAGGAAAAATGCAGCCGGAATGGGCGTAACATACAAAAACAGAACACAAAGATGTTGCAATATGTCAAGCACGTACAAGATTCTGCAACTATTTTAGTCAAAATGCACCTTGCTTTTCCTCCGGTTTTGCTTTACCATAAAAACAATGAGCGGGAGCGAAATCAGCATTCCGACATATAAAAGAAGGAGAACCATTATGAAAAAAACATTAGCGTTGACCTTGGCAGCTGCAATGACCTTGAGTCTGGCTGCCTGCGGCAGTAGTGCATCCAGTGCCGCAACATCCACGGAAAGCACATCTACCGATACTTCGGCAGCTACCTCTACGGCTGCTGAAAGCGGTACCGTTGAAAATAAGGATAAGCCGCTGGTGTGGTTTAACCGTCAGCCTTCCAACAGCACCACAGGCGAGCTGGATACGGAAGCGCTGAACTTTAACGGCAATACTTATTATGTCGGTTTCGATGCCAACCAGGGCGCTGAACTGCAGGGCAAGATGATCGCAGATTACATTAAAGCACATGCTGACACCATCGACCGCAACGGCGACGGCGTTATCGGCTATGTTCTGGCAATCGGCGATATCGGCCATAATGACTCGATTGCCCGTACCCGTGGTGTCCGTAGCGCTTTGGGCACCGCAGTGGAAGGCAGCAACGGCATTGTTTCTGATCCTGTCGGCACCAATGCGGATGGTTCCGCTACCCAGGTTCAGGACGGCACCATTGATGTGGATGGCACGACCTTCGCCGTTCGTGAGCTTGCTTCTCAGGAAATGAAGAATTCCGCCGGCGCTACCTGGGATGCAGGCACCGCCAGCAACGCCATCAGCGCCTGGGCTTCTGCTTTGGGAGATTCCATCGATATCGTTATTTCCAACAATGACGGCATGGGCATGGCAATGTTTAACTCCTGGTCGCAGGAAAATGGCGTTCCCACCTTTGGCTACGATGCAAACACTGACGCAGTTGCTGCCATTGCCGACGGTTACGGCGGAACGATCAGCCAGCACGCTGACGTGCAGGCTTACCTGACCCTGCGCCTGCTGCGCAATGCGCTGGACGGCGTGGACATCAACACCGGTATTGCCACTCCGGATGCCGCAGGCAATGTCCTGAGCAGCGATGTTTACTATTACAATGAGGACGAGCGTTCCTACTATGCTCTGAACGTGGCAGTCACGGCAGACAACTACACGGACTTCACCGACTCTACCAAGCCGTATGGGCCTGTTTCCAACCAGCTGGATGCCACTACCAGCCCGGAAAAGAGCGTTTGGCTGAATATCTACAACGCCGCAGATAACTTCCTGAGCGCTACTTACCAGCCCCTGCTGGAGAAATATGATGATCTGCTGAACCTGAAGGTTGACTACATCGGCGGCGACGGCCAGACCGAGGCCAACATCACCAACCGCCTGGGCAATCCCAGCGCATACGATGCCTTTGCCATCAATATGGTTAAGACCGATAACGCTGCTTCGTACACTTCTCTGCTGAACCAGTGATCCAACGGCAACAGCAATAACTGACAGTTAAGTAACGGCAACGCTATTAGGGAGAATGTATTTCTCCATAGGGGAGAATGAAGTTTTCCCTAATAGCGTTTTTTTATGAAAACAGGTGAGCAGCCGCAGGGCAGTTTGCCAATTTGCAAGACGGGAGTGACGAGAATGGCAGAAGCGAAAGACGATATTGTCTTGTCAATTCGCGGTATGTGCAAGTCGTTTGGCCGCAACCGAGTACTTGATCATATCAATCTGGATGTAAAACGCGGTACAGTTATGGGGCTTATGGGCGAAAACGGCGCCGGTAAGTCTACCATGATGAAATGTCTGTTCGGTACATATCAAAAGGATGAAGGCAAGATCTTCCTCAATGGCAAGGAGATCAGTTTTTCCGGCCCGAAAGACGCGCTGGAAAACGGAATTGCAATGGTGCATCAGGAACTGAACCAGTGCCTGGAGCGCAGTGTGATTGATAACCTGTTCCTGGGGCGGTACCCGGTCAACTCTATGGGCGTGGTTGACGAAGGGCAGATGAAGAAGAAAGCAGCCGATCTGTTCCGCAAGCTGGGCATGACTGTCAATCTGACCCAGCCCATGCGCAATATGTCGGTTTCGCAGCGGCAGATGTGTGAAATTGCCAAAGCCATCTCTTACAATGCCCAGGTCATCGTTCTGGATGAGCCGACTTCTTCGCTGACGGTGCAGGAAGTGAATAAACTCTTTGAGATGATGCGCATGCTGAAAGAACAGGGCATTGCGCTGATATACATCTCACATAAGATGGACGAAATTTTTGAAATTTGTGACCAGGTTTCGGTTCTGCGTGACGGCAACCTGGTTATGACCAAGGACAGTAAGGACACCAACATGGGCGAGCTGATCACCGCCATGGTTGGCCGTTCGCTGGAAAGCCGCTTCCCGCCGGTGAACAATATCCCCGGGGATACGATCTTGTCCGTCCAGCATCTGTCCACCAAATATGCGCCTTATCTGCAGGATATCAGCTTTGATGTACGCGAGGGCGAAATTTTTGGTCTGTATGGCCTGGTGGGTGCCGGACGTACAGAGCTGCTGGAAACCATTTTCGGCGTGCGTACCCGTGCGGCAGGTCGTGTGTATTTCCGCGACCACCTGATGAACTTCAACGATGCCCGCGAAGCGATCGAGCATGGATTTGCCCTGATTACCGAGGAACGCAAGGCAAACGGCCTGTTCCTGAAGAGCGATTTGACATTCAATACTACCATTGCCAACCTGGACCAGTACAAAGGTGGCCTTGGGCTGTCAATGCCCAAAATGGTAAAAGCCACAAACAAGGAGATCAAGGTCATGCACACCAAGTGCATGGGACCTGACGATATGATCACCAGTTTGTCCGGCGGCAACCAGCAAAAGGTCATTTTTGGCAAATGGCTGGAACGCGAACCCCAGGTCTTTATGATGGATGAACCTACGCGCGGTATAGACGTTGGCGCAAAGTACGAAATCTATGAGCTGATCATCAAGATGGCCAAACAGGGAAAGACGATTATTGTTGTTTCCTCTGAAATGCCTGAGATTCTGGGTATCACCAACCGGATCGGCGTTATGTCCAACGGACATCTTTCCGGCATTGTGAATACCAAGGAAACAAATCAGGAAGAGCTTTTGAGACTCAGCGCAAAATACCTGTAATGGGGGATAATGATCTATGGCAACTGCAACACAAACTTCAAAAATTCTTTCGGCGGAGCAGGAAGCCAAGCTTCGCCAGCCAATCGATGAATATGTTGGGAAAATCCAGGCGCAGATCGATGAACTTCGTACTGACGGTACTGAAAAAGCTGTCAATATCCAGAATGAGCTGGATAACCTGAAGCGCGACCGCATCTATACCGCGCAGGAAAAAACGGAACGTGAGACCAAACTGAAGGCTGAATTGGCAGCGGCCAAGGCAGTTGAAGAAAAAAACAAGGGCCAGATCAACAAGCTGATCGCTGATGCCGAAGCCTATTTGAAAGCCCATTATGACAGCGACTATTACCAGGCGGTGGTGGCCAGCTGCAAGCAGGAAAAGGTACAAGCCCAGCAGAAATATCAGGCAGCTGTAGAACAGCTGAAAAAGGAACACGAGACGGCGCTTTCCAAGCTGAGCAATCAGCAGGAAATCAAGGACGAAAAGTATGTCCACAAGAACCGCCTGTTTGACGCCAAAATGCAGTTGGATAAGGACTGCCAGGCAATCAAGGACCGCCGGCATGCCGCGTTTGATTACAAATATCACCTGATCGATATGCTGCGCCTGTCCAAGTTTACGGCTGGCGAGTCTCTGGCGCAAAAGTGGGAAAACTACAAGTACACATTTAATCGCCGTGACTTTTTGCTGCGCAACGGTCTGTACATTGCAATCGTTATCATCTTTATTATACTGTGCCTGATTGCCCAGTTCGGCAAGAAAGTGCCGCTGCTTACCGTCAACAATATTTTGAACATTCTGCAGCAGGCTTCGCCGCGCATGTTCCTGGCTTTGGGCGTTGCCGGGCTGATCCTGCTGGCCGGCACGGACCTGTCCATTGGCCGTATGGTTGGTATGGGCATGACTGCCGCTACCATCATTATGCACAAGGGAATCAACACCGGTGCGGTTTTTGGCCATGTGTTTGATTTTACCGGGCTGCCGGTCATTGCCCGCGTTATTTTGGCGCTGCTTGTCTGCATTGTCCTGTGCACAGTCTTTACCACCATCGCAGGTTTCTTTACAGCCAAGTTCAAAATGCACCCATTCATTTCTACGATGGCGAACATGCTGGTCATTTTTGGCTTGGTCACCTATTCAACCAAGGGTGTTTCCTTTGGCGGTATCGAAAGCAACATCCCCAGCATGATCATCCCCAAGATTGGCGGTTTCCCCACCATTATCCTGTGGGCTATCGCAGCTGTGATCATCGTGTGGTTCATCTGGAACAAGACGACTTTTGGTAAAAACCTGTTCGCAGTCGGCGGCAACCCCGAAGCTGCTGCTGTTTCCGGCATCTCGGTATTCCGCGTTACGGTAGGCGCGTTTATTCTGGCAGGCATTCTGTATGGCTTCGGCTCCTGGCTGGAATGCATCCGTATGGTGGGCTCCGGCTCCGCTGCATATGGTCAGGGCTGGGAAATGGACGCCATCGCGGCCTGCGTTGTGGGCGGCGTTTCTTTCACCGGCGGTATCGGCAAGATTTCCGGCGTGGTTGTCGGTGTGTTCATCTTCACCGCGTTGACTTACTCTCTGACCACTTTGGGTATTGATACGAACCTGCAGTTCGTGTTCTCCGGCATCATCATTCTGGTTGCTGTTATGCTGGACTGCCTCAAGTACGTTCAGAAGAAATAATCTATACCGGCTGTACGGCAAAAATTCGGCTGTGTTTATAAAAAACAGGCTGAATTTCCGGCGCTCCGGTGCCTCCCGGCATAAACCGCAGCGTATCATCAGATAACACAAAAGCATGTGCATGACAAAACGAATCGAAAATTTTGGGTTTTCGAGGAGGGCGGGTGCACATGCTTTTATTTTTGACCCGCAAAATCTTTGCCGTATCCCAAAAACCGCTGCCTGTATGCAAGGCATTTGCCTTTACCCGGCGGTATGGTATAATTTGAGAAAGAAACCGGAAGGGAGGAGAGCGATGTGATCTATCTTTCGGAATTTTATTTTCCCAGCCAAAACAGCGAGGCTAACTACCTTGCCGAGTCGCCGCGGGCCAAAATGACCTGCTATGATTCTTTCTACCCCTTTGGCCTGTTTGCGGGCCGGGGTTTGAAAGCACTGGACCTGGCGGATGTGACCATTTTGTACGGCGGCAACGGCTCCGGCAAAACCACAGCGCTCAACGTGATGGCGGACGCTTTGCGCCTGCAGCGCGGGGCACAGTATAACCGCAGTGATTTCTTCCCGGATTATGTCTCCCTGTGCCAGTTCCACACCCTGCACGCCATCCCGGCGGGCAGCCTGATTTTGACCAGCGACGATGTGTTTGACTATATGTTGGATGTGCGCGCCATCAACGATAACATTGATACCCGCCGCGGCAGCCTGTTTGATGAATACACCGAGGCCCGCACCGCCAAATTCCAGATGCACAGCATGGAGGATTATGACCGGCTCAAGCAGGTCAGCGCGGCACGGCGATATTCCAAATCTCAGGTGGCGCGCAAAACTTTGTCTCCCAACATCCGCACCCACTCCAACGGCGAAAGCGCCTTTTTGATGTTCCAGGAAAAACTGCGCGGGGATGCCCTTTATCTGTTGGATGAACCGGAAAACAGCCTTTCCGCCGCGCGGCAGATCGCTTTGGCAGATTTTTTGGCGGATTCGGCCCGGTTTTACGGCTGCCAGTTTGTGCTGGCCACCCATTCGCCGTTTTTGCTGGCAATCCCCGGTGCCCGCATTTATGATCTGGACAGTGACCCGGTGCGCACCCGCCGCTGGACCGAGCTGGAAAGCGTGCGGGATACCTTTGAGTTTTTCCAACAGCACAAGGAGGAGTTTTGATGGCGGAACGCCGATTTTATCAAGGGGAGACCTTTGCCAATTATGACCCCGGCGAGCTGCTGGAAAACGCCGAGTTCGAGGACTGTGTGTTTGACCACTGCCGCTGGGTGGGCACGCGGGTGCAGAACTGCCGCTTCAACGCCTGTACCTTTGACCACTGCAATTTTTCCGGCGTGGTGTTCAGCTTTACCACCATGAAAGATGCCTGGCTGCTGAACAGTGCGTTCCGCTCCATGGCGTGGGGCGGGCTGCAGGGCAAAAGCGGGGTGTTCCAGCCGTTTGGCAAAATCAAAAACTGCGCGTTCCGCTACAATGATTTTTCCGGCATGGCACTGAACGGCTTTGACTGGACCGGGGCGGAACTGCAGCAATGCACCTTTGATGATACCCGCCTTGCCGGGGCCAGCTTTTACGGCGTGCGGCTGGGCGGAACCCGGTTCACCCGCTGCGATTTGCAAAAAGCCGACCTGCGCACCGCCGAAGAATACGCCATTGATTTGGAGACCAACAAGTTGAAAGGCGCAAGGTTCAGCTTTCCTGATGTGGTAAGGTTACTGGATGGAACGGGGATTGTGATCGAGTGAGGCGCTTAAAACGACCCAACGTAAGGTGCTTTGATGAAAACCCAAATAGGAAATTGGCTTCCCTCTGAGGGGCGGTTCCCTATGCAGCGCGTAGTAATGAAATTGTAAAAAGCGGGCCTGATATGCGGGACGATGCAAGCAGCGGCCCCTACAAATCAGGTTTTAGGGCCATCATGAATCTGCAATGTGCAATAAGGCAAATCTACGGCGGAGGGAGCACCCATCTCCGGCTGGCCTCTGAAATGCTCTGTGAGGAACGGTCAAGACCGTTCCCCACGGGCCGTTCTCTTTAGGGAATACCGCATAATTCTAAGTGCCGATACGGCGAGCGAGGTACGGCAGATGCTAAG
>ERZ773185.1135-NODE-1135-length-21018-cov-13.563230_pt1 | contig 21018 bp, 8 predicted proteins | sample MGYA00580531_ERZ773185 | MGnify/ENA primary metagenome ERZ773185 (study PRJEB29015, sample SAMEA2737799) | human gut metagenome | biome: human gut; feature: human-associated habitat; material: faeces | place: China | collected 2012 ...
ATCTTGCAAAGCTTGCCACTTTCCTTCATCAACTCCAACATCTTGACGATATGATCTTTCTTAGATTTCTGAGTGTTAGGATCAGCATAGCAAGAGATATGCATCTGAGATGCGATACCATCAATCTTGGTAACACCATCAGCCTCCCAATCCTTGATCCACTGAATCAAACTCCTCAACTTGCCATTGTCGTCCCAATCGCTCTCCAAGTTATAATCATTGATGAAGAGTTTCAATTTCTCAGGGTCACCATTATGGGCGGCAAAACTCTTGCGAGCATCAGCCACGGCTAAGCGAACATAGTCGATGTCGCCGAGATAATCCTGCCAGTAGAAGCAGTTCTTCTTGTCGTCAGCAGAAGCTGTAGCAGCATGCTGCAAGTCGTACTTGCCATCACCATCTTTATCGTCACCAGAAAGGGCCTCGTTCACAACTTCCCAAGATGTAACATAACCATTAGTAGCCTCCATCATACCATCAATCCACTTGCCCATTGCATCAGTAAGACGAGATTTCTTCTCTTCGTCCGTAAGAGGAATAGAATTAGACTTAGTAATCTTGCAAACTCTAACAGAATGAACATCCAAAGTAGCATCAGCTGTCTGAGGCTTAAGAATGATGTCATAATTACCACCTTCTACTTTAGGCATTTCGATTTTTACCGAATGACGACCTGCAGCTACAGGCACTTTGGCTGTAATAGCTTGAGCTGTGCCACCCCAACCATTTTGCATGGTGAGATCTACACCACTTGCATCCTTATCAGAAGTAAGGTCTAAATAAACAACATAGTCACCTTCATCTAATTCATTATCGCCACCTGGCATAACAAAGAATTGAGACCAATCGCCTGTAGGAACAAAGTGGATAGCTCCATTAATAACAGGAGGTGTACAACCCATAGCATAGAATGGGAAATCACCATCAGTATAAGTTTCCTTATGAACCTCGGTCTCGATTTCCATTACCGGAGCCTCAGAATGAGTAACTTTTACCCACTTACAAGAAATGTCTCCTGCAAAATCTCCTGGTTGGAAAACGACAAAAGCTTTTTCTGTTGTTAATCCACTAAATGTTACAGATTGCTCTTTCCACTGTGTAGAAACTGACATTTTCTGGGATGTTGTTGCTCCCCAGTTACCCGTCTGCACATCAATCTGTCCATCTTCTGAAGCCTTGATCATAGCTGTTACCTTATATTCTCTCTTGGCATCAACATCTACAGGATAATTGTCAACTACAAAATACTGATACCATTTTCCAGGATATTTGCTAATCAAAATTCCATCTTTGATTTCAGGAGTATAGTCCATTACATAAAAAGGGAAACTATTCATTTTAGAAAAGTCGGTATAAGCATCTACCTTATCAACTTTCTGACTAGGGTCTACCTGAATTTCCTTATCTGCAATAAGTTTACTAAGATACTTCTTGTTCTGCTGAGAATGCCAAGCAAGCGTATGACCATAGATGGTCAAACCTGCATCCTGTGCATTTGTAACGAAATCCTTAACAGTATTAAAGTCAAAGGTTCCATCATTTTTTACACAAGAAGCATACTTCATGGCGTTGCCTGCTGTCATCTCCTCGAAGTTGCTACCAGCCAAGCAATATACAAGCTCCTGTTTATTGAAGTCGGGCGCAGCCAGTGCAATACCCAACTTAAAGTCGGGATTGCACTTGCCAGAAGCCTTCATGTCTTCGACATATTTCTTCAAAGGCTCGTAGTTGTTAAGATACTGATATTCCTTCAAGTTCTTGGTCATATCAGTTCTGTACTCCGAGAACTTGTCATCAGCACATGATGACAAAGCCAAGAGAGCTACCAAGCCTAAACCAAAATTAATATTTTTCAATTTCATAATAATCTACCTATTATTAGATGATACTTAATTGATAATTACCGCAGCTTACTTTACGATATACTGAGTATCGAAAGTTACCACGCCATTGGTATTACCACGAGTTTGAGCTACAAACTGGTCGGTTGTCTCTACCTTGACAGCACCGAAGTCTACGGTATACTGGAGAGTCAGGATGTCACGATCCTTGTTGCCCCAAGCCAGCTTAGCGCCCTTCTCCACAAACTTACCTGTACCTGTAGCAGTTACGCCCTCTGTCTCGGAAGAAACAGTGCAAGTACCATCGTTAGCAAAGGTAAGCTTCAAGTTGCAAGTATAAGACTTGAGGATATCCTTACCCTCAGCATCCTTGCCCACAACTCTCTTGACTGTGAGAGGATAGATAGCCTCTGTAAGGCTCTTGGTAGTAATCTGGCAAACCTCGTCCTTCTCAATAGTTGCACCCTCACGCTTCTCCTCTGTGGTCTGACCATTCTCAGTAATCTTATCTGTACCACGGCGCAGATAGAATCCAGCCCAAGGGTTCATGTATTTCACACAATAGAGCACATAGTTCTGAGGCAATATCTTCCACGCATCGCTATTGGTCAGCGCAGGAGTTTCACCCTCCTGGAAAGGAGTACCCGTCAAGATCTTGCCAGCACCCTTCTGATCTTTGATGACCAGAGGGATGACATAAGTATTCTTTACAGAGGCAGGATCAGCGAAGAAAGCATCGTTGAGCTTCACCTGTAATCTTCCCTGCAAGTTGCCACCATAAGAGATGGTGTTACCTGCCAAGGTGTAATACTCTGCAGGCATAGGCTTTACAGGAGATACGCCATCAGAGAAATAGAGGTTGTCACAAAGCGAATTATCTACAGCCACATCCAGTGTGATGTCCTTACCATTGTAAGCACCACCCATGGTAGACACGATGTTGATAATATGCTCGTTGTCCTTGGTATTGTCACGATTCTCGTCATTGCCCAACACCAATATACGCTCCACGTTTTGGTGGGCGAAGTAGACTGATGTGCCACCCTCGTAGTCGTCAAACTCAGGCGTGCCGTTCTCACAAGAGCCGAAAGTCAGAGCCAAGGCTCCGAGTGCAGCCATTGAGAAATATTTATTCATCTTCATAGTTTTCATCATTATAAAATGTTAGTCGTTTGTAATTTCCATCCTGCATTCTGCTTCAGCTGATCCCACTTGAGGATTTCAGTCTGTGGCACAGGACCGTAATACATATAGTCGTCGTATTTTCTTTCCTCTACTGTGATATCCTTGAACTGTGGAATACCAGCCTCTGTAGAAATCTCCACGCCATGAACAGCCTCATTGATAGGAGCCTTCCAGCGGCGGAGGTCATTGAAGCGCTTGTTCTCGAAGCAGAGCTCAATACGACGCTCATTGCGAATCAACTCACGCATTTTAACCTGGTCGTTAGCGCACTCATCAAGATAAGAATCATCTGTGATGCCTGCACGATGACGGATAGCCTTGATCACATCGTATGCAGAATAAGCATGTGTGCCATTGCCCTTAGGTCCCCAAGCCTCATTGGCAGCCTCAGCATAATCCAAGAAAATCTCGGTATAGCGGATATACACAGGATAGTGATACTGTGCGTTCTTGGCATTTGGATTAGGATTACAATCCTCACGAAGAAGCTTCTTCATATAGTAACCAGTACGTGTAGAGTTACCAATCTTATTCAGTCCATTGTCATTGTTGGCAGTGGTGATGTCGGTATTGATGGTTGCACCCTTATACTTGCAGCCATTATAGATAATGTAGAGATCCAAGCGTGGATCACGATTACTATAAGGATCCAAGTCATCATACTCACTGCGCTCATCTGTGATAGGATAACCATTGGCAGCAGGGAAAGCATCTACCAAATTCTGGGTAGGATTGATACGTCCCTTACCATAGAGAGATGGAGGGAAGTTATCAGCCTCTTGGTTCAAACCAAGATCCCAATCATCAGCACCATTGGTCTTGTTGCCACGCCAGATAATCTCCTTAGGGCATGCACCAGACTGCAAATTATTAATCTCATTAGTCTGAGCATACCAAGAATTACCTGTTTTAGACAAGCCGCTTACACCACCAATCAAGTCGAGCAAGCTGGCTGCATCATCAGCAGCACGCTTATAATCCACATTGGTACCTTTATTAAAAGCAGGGCTGGCAGCAAGGAGAGAAACCTGTGCACGGATAGCCTTGGCGATACGACCGCTCACACGACCACGCATCAGAGAACCCAATACACGGTTATAGTCCTGATAGTTGTCCACACCCATAGCAGTGTATTTTTCTGGCACAGGATCTGACTTAGTCAAATCATTGTAGTCCAAAGGCAGCAACTGCTCAGCCTGGTCCAAGTCGCTATAAATTTGATCCAAGCAAGCTTGGAATGTGGCACGTGGCTGATTGAAATCAGAAGAAGTATCCTCTGGCTTTGTCAAGTTTGGCACACCCAGGAGCTGACCATCCTCAGTCCAACCACCATGGTTCATCAAGAGATAATACATATTGAGAGCTCTCAAGGCATAAGCCTCACCCTTACGGCTCTCACAGAACATCTGCTGCGCACCCTTGTCCTTAGCCCAGTCTACCTTGTCCACTTCCTGAAGGAAGATGTTCAAGTACTGGATGCTAGCACGACAGCTAGTCCACTTGCTCATAGGGTCATCATAGGCAGCCCAAGAACCAGTAGCCATTTTCAGGTAGCTGTTAGACAAATCATTGCTTACAGCATCATCGGTTGCCACATCAGTTACACTTTTGGTATTATAAGGAAGCACGGCATAAGCATAGCCGAGAAGTCCCTGAGCATAAGTAGGCTCTTCGTAAATCTCGTCCAAGCTACGGTTGTTTTCCTGTGCAGGCTCAAAGAGATCTGAGCAAGACACCAACGAGAGTGACAATGCAGCTAATATAAATAACTTATTAATTTTCATTTCTGTATACATTTAATAATGATTAGAATGTAGCCTTCACACCTATATTATAATAGCGTGTCTGAGGAGCACTACCTATGTTCATCTCCAATACCTCACGGTTCTTAGAGATAGTGAGCAAGTTGGCACCGCTTACAAAAGCAGACAAGCCCTTAACCCAAGTCTTCTGGAAGAGCGTGCTAGGCAGGTCGTATGTAATCTGTACCTTAGCCAAGCGGAAAGCGTCTGTGCTGTACATCCAGAAGTCTGATGTCTGATAGTTGTTGCTACCTGAGAGTGTGGTAAGACGTGGATAAGTAGCAGTCTCCTTGGTTGCCTCAGTCCAGCGATTGCGAACCACAGCTGAGTACTTGCCGTCACCCTTTACCCACCAGTAAGAATTGTTCTTCAAGCCATAAGCACCGAAGTTGCCAGTACCGAGGGCGAAGAATGTGAAGTTCTTCCACTTAGCAGTGAGGTTTACACCCAATGTGAATGGAGAGCCATACCAACCACCCTTGCCCAGGAACACCTGGTCGTAAGAGTCGATCTTGCCATCACCGTTTACATCCACATACTTCATATCGCCAGGCTTCACGTCACTACCCAAGCGGCTCTGGTCTGGAGAGTTCTTGATTTCTTCCTCACTCTGGAAGAAGCCAGCAAACTTATAACCCCAGATACCATCGAGAGCCTTGCCCTCACGGTTTTGGTAATCCCATACGTTCAACTCATCACGCTTGGTAGCCTTGGTGTTATAATAAGTACCTGTTACGCCGAGCTGCAAGTCTACATCACCCACCTTCTTATTGAAGTTAGCTGCGAAGTCGAAACCGATGCGGCGATTATTGTTAAAGTTGAGCACAGGCATGAATGAAGCATCAGGATAGCCTGGCTTAAAGTGAGAAGGATAGAACGTTGGAGTAGAAATCAGATAACCCTCCATCGAGTTAACGAAGAAGCTAGCATCCAATGTTACCATCTGCTGCCACAAGGAAGTCTTGAAGTTGACAGAAAGTTCCTTACGCTTGATGAAGTCGAGATCCTTGTTGGCAGAACGCTTAGAGAATGTGTACTTGCCAGCAGAACCATCATACCATCCATAACCATCAGCTGTCTGCCAGTTGGTGTCATAGAGATAGTATCTGTTGTCATTTACTGCCAAGTCAATATCCTCGTTGATGATGCTACCAGATACACTGATCATCATATCGTCTACCACCTTGCTGTTCTTCAAGAAGTTCTCGTTCTTGAGTCTCCAACCCAATGAAAGTGAAGGAGAGAAGCCTACACGATGACCTGGAGCCAACTGTGCAGAGTGGATAGCTGCCAAGCCGAAGTCTGCATAATAAGTCTTGGCGTAATCATAAGATGCATCCAAGGCAAGATTAGCACTTGAGTTCTTATGATACTGTCCAGACTTCGACTGCTGGAAGCCAGAGGCAATCAACATCGCAGAGAGGTTATGTACCTTATTAAATGTATTGGCGTAATTGAACTGAGCAGAGAAGAGCATGGTCTGATTGTCCACACTATTAGCGATGTTCTGTACACCAGACTTCTTATCCTCACCTTCCTTCTTCAAAGCTACGATCATATCCTTGCCGTCAATGTTTGACCATGTTGGAATATAGATGGCATAGCTATTATTGAAAGATGTGGTGTAAGAGGTAGCATAGTCTACTGCGAAACGAGTCTCGAAAGACAAGCCCTGCAACAACTTGTGCAGATTGATGTTAACACCTGTATCAAACTGGAACTGGCGGCTAGTATACTTGCTCTTACCAGCAGCAAGGTAATCTGCGAAGATGTTAGAAGAGTTAGCCTGTGTACCAGCCAAGAAGTACTTGCCATCCACCAGCTTAGCCACACTCATCAAGTCCCAAGCAGCCTTGGCATTAGGAGCTATCATGTCTGTAGAGATCAATGGACTAGCATTCTGTGGGAAGTTAGGACGCCAAGTAGCAGCTGCATTCCAATAATCACCAATAGCAGAATGTGAATCATAGAATGTGGCATTGGAGTTAACCCAAGCCTTGATGTCATCTGTGATGTTGACATCTACATTACCACGTACACTGAAACGCTGAGTGTTATTGTTCTTAGCCTCACCAAACTTCAGGAAGTCGCCCTGGCGATAATAGTTGATGTTGCTATAGAAGTGAGCACGCTTACCACCACCACTAATCTCAGCAGTAGCCTCGTAGCGACTATTCATCTTGCGAAGATAGTCAGAAGAGTACATATCGAGATTAGGATAACGATATGGGTTGGTGCCCAAGCCATGATTGTAGATATCCTCAGCAGAGTAGAGAGGAGTCAAACCGTCATTGGCACGAGCCTCGTTGTAGAGAGTCATATACTCAGCAGAGCCCAGATACTCAGGGAATGACTTAGCCACATTGAGACCAGCGTTAGCCTGCACCTCAACCTTCAAGCCATCGTTCTTGCCACGCTTGGTGGTGATGAGTACAGCACCCTTAGCTGCCTTGCTACCATAGAGCACTACAGCTTGCGCACCCTTGAGGAATGTAATCTGGTCAATCTCGCTAGGCATCACGTTGGTTGCCTCACGAGGCACACCATCTACCAAGACGAGATAACCAGCGTTGTCAGCATCCATGCCCCAGAGAGAGTTGCCATTCCAACCACCCACGTAGCCCTGCATGTTGTCAAGGCTATAAGTGTGGTAGTTTTTCTTCATCAATCCCTCTACATCGACTACCGAAACGCCGCCCAAGATGTCACCCTTGGCTACCTTGCGATAAGCCACATTGACCATCTCCTTGTCGGCAGCAACGGTATCGGTTTCGTTCTCAGCAGCAGTTTTGGCATCGGCAGCCATAGGAGCCAATGACACAAGACCTGCCAACAGGAACTTTGAATTATATGATTTGAATTTTGAATTCATACTATCATTCTTATTTTAGTATTACTATATAATGTTATTTTACCAACCAGGATTCTGACTAAGCTCTTGATAGAGATAAACATCCTTGATAGGCAATGGGAACCAATAGTGCTTGGCTGTGAAGTGACGAGTCAAGATCGCTTCCTGGCGGAAGTTAGCCACCTGAGCATCAGCTGGGTCTTTCTCCTTGTAGAAATCGGCACCCTCCACACGGTCAAACTCATCAGAGTACTTTACATTGTAAGGAGCCTCGGTCAGGAGCAACCAGCGCTGCAAGTCGTTGAAACGGAAGCCCTCGAAAGCAAGTTCCACCTCACGCTCACGGCGAACCTCGTCCATGAACTTATGTGCATCAGCTACATACTCTGGAGCCACATGACCAGCGCCACAACGATCACGAAGGGTATTGATGGCATCCTCAGCAGTCTTGCTAAAGTTAGTAGCCTTGCCAGAAGCACCACCAAACGCAGCACAAGCCTCAGCATACATCAGATAGATGTCAGCCAGACGCATATATGGCAAGTAACAGTGGAATGCTGAACCCCAATCGTAGTCGCGATCCACCTCATTACATGTATGAGGAACCAACTTCTGGATGAAGTAACCTGTACGGCTGCCATTAGCCACTGGACGCATATTGCCACCTGTATACAACTGGCAGTACTGCAAGTTAGCCCACTGACCAGGAGTACCATTCAGATACTTGAAGCCATCAAACACGATGTCGTGATAGAAGCGTGGGTCACGGTTCTTATATGGATGAGTAGGATCGAAACCACCTGCTATGTTAGGAACCAACTTGCCATTCTCTACGATGTAAGCGGGCTCACCATTAGCCATACCGTAAGCAGCTATCAAGTTAGCTGTAGGCTGGTGAATCACATTGTCATGTCCAACCACTTTGTCAACCTTAGGACCAAACACCTTAGAGGTATTCCAGTTAGAGCCGTTGAAGTCTGCAGATGGACCACGGAAGATAGCCTCAATAGATCCAGGCATTTTCCAGTTCTGCTTCTTGGTATAGAAGATATCAGAGAAGCAAGAGTTAGCATCGGCAGAACGCTCATGATTGTAGATGTCCTTATATTTGAACTCAGCCAACCCATACTGTGTCTGGCCACCCTCAACCAATGTGAGCAACTCACCGAAGACCTCAGCTGCCTTCTTGGCAAACTTCTCATCATAGTCGTATGTCTTGCCATTCTTGCTAGCTCCTACCTGTGCGCCATCCTTCATCAATGGGCTGGCAGCCCAGAGATAAGTCTTGCCCAGATAACCGAGTGCCATGATCTTGTTGATACGAAGGTCGTTCTTGCCCTGTGTGGCAGCACCATCATACTCATTGTCCCAGTTGATAGGCAACAGATCGGCAGCCTTGCGATAATCAGCAGCAGCCTTCTCTGCACACTCCTGATAAGAGAGACGAGGCAAATTGAGCTCTGAATTGAGATCCAAATAGGTATCAATGTATGGCAAACCACCAAAGTACTGCATCAACTCAGTGTGCCACCATGCACGGAAGAAGTAAAGCTGACCAGCAATGAGGTCTTTCTCGGCCTTGCTAGCTACCAACTTATCGAGATTAGCCAAGCCCTGGTTAGCCTTACGAATGCAATACCAAGCATGTGGCCAAAGTGAGTGGTTGAACTTATCTGTAGATGTAGGGTTGCTGCCATCCTTGTAAAGCCAGTTACCAGTGGTCTGCCAAGCACGGAAGTTGCCCAAGTCTACCTGGTGTGTCATACGGCCATCAGCCTCTGGGTTGAAGATTTCATCATCACCCCAGTTCCAAGAAGGACACCAGTTACATTTTTCCTTATCAGGGATACAGTTGTAAATCTCCTCTACATAACCCTGAAAGTTACGGAAGTTTACAAATGCGTCATTTTCTGAGACTGTAGAATCTGCCTCCTTGTCAAGATAGTCCTGGCAAGAGTTGAGCGAGGTACCGAGAGCCAGCGAGACGCATCCCATCAACAAAAAATTCTTTATCTTATTTTTCATTTGAATGTTCATTTTAATATTACAATGAGAATTTAACACCTAAGTTGAAGCGGCGTACTGTAGGATATGCTCCAAGGAAACCGCCACCACCGAGGTTAGCCTCACGGTCATCAGGCATACGAGTCCAAAGCCAGAGGTTGTTACCATTCAAGTATACCTTGAGGTAGTTCATACCGAGAGCCTTGATCCATCCCTTGGTCCAAGTATAAGCAATCTCTACGTTCTTCAGACGGATGTATGAACCATCATAGAGGAACTGAGTACCATTGCTGTAATCAGACTGGGTAGCACCCCAACGAGGAATGATAGATTCTGGAGAAGACTCATTCTTGTCCCACCAAGTACCAGTGTCATAAACATTGTCCAACTTATTGCCAAAGCTTGTCAAGGTTACGTCACGAGTTACATTGGTTACACCATAGAACTGAGCGAAAGCAGAGAAGCCCTTATACTCGATACCGATAGTGGCATTGTATGTATTCTGAGGGCTTGAGCTATAACCTACTGGAGCTGAGTCCTTGCTATCTACCACACCATCACCATTGAAGTCTACGATGTAGTAATCGCCTACCAAGCGGTGGTTGTCGTTAGACTCATGAGCTGGAGAACCTATCAAGTCATCGATGTCGTTGATAAAGCCACGATCAATGTATGAGTGATACTGACCCATAGAGTAGCCTGCCTCCTTCTGATAGTTAGGAGTGAGCTGAGCGTCATCCTTCAAAATTACCTTATTCTTGGCATGGGTCATATTGATGTTACCCCAGAGGCGGATGCCATTGGCAAATTTCTTGTTGAGCTTCAACTCCAACTCGTAACCACTGGTACGAACCTTACCCTTATTGATAGTAGGAGCTGTAGTACCAAAGTAAGATGGGATGGAGCGGTTATCACCAAAGATCAAAATGTCGTTACGACGGTCGCAGAAGAAATCGAGCGAACCGGTAATCAAACCACCCAAGAAACCATAATCAATACCGAAGTTGGTCTTCTTCACAGTCTCCCACTTCACATCTTTATTACCCAATGTATTCTGGCGATACCATGTGTAGATACTGTTGGTATGGTCAAGATCCATCACTGTGTTGCCTCCATATGCCCACTGGTTCATGTAAAGCCAACGACGAGAAGAGTCGAATGGATCGCCCAGGTTATCATCACCAATCTCACCGTAAGATGCACGGAACTTCAACATATCAATGATGTGCTTGTCACGAAGATACTTCATGAAGTTTTCCTCAGTGATGGTCCAACCGATAGCTCCAGAATTGAAGAAGGCGAAGCGATTGTCCTTGCTAAACTTTTCTGATCCGTTGTAAGCACCGTTATACTCGATGTTGTAACGACCAGCATAGCTATAAGTAGCACGGAACGCCCAGTCCTCACGGTAAGTAGGCATCACACTACCACGCGCATTCTCCTGACGAGAGAACAAGCCCATGGCTGTAACATCATGCTGTCCGAACTTGCGAGCCCAGTTGAGCTGCAACTGATAGTAAAGATTGCGAACAGTCTGGTTGTTATCAACCGAACCACCTGAAGTACTCCAGTTAACGCCCTGTTTCCAGTCGAACTTATTGTTTGACTCATATACCTGGCCATATGTTATATTGCCAGTCTCCGGATCAACATACTTGGTCTGAGCTGTATTGTTCAAGTCATTGATACCACGGCTCGTCTCAACAAACACGTTGTCCCAAGAAACGGTACCACGCAAGTTCAAGCCTTTGGTGATGAAGTCGAGTTTCTGCTCCAAGGTAAAGTCGGTATTGATACGAGTAGTAGTAGCCTGCGCTGTACCACCGATGGCGAGGTTCTGAGCAGAGTTACTTACGTTAGACGCATTTGGATAATAACCCCAAGAGCCATCGCTATACTGAGGCAAGAATACATCTGGAGCGATGTTATAAGCACCAGCCCACTGCTGACCAATCTGCCACTCGCTATTGCTCATGTTGCTCCAAGGAGCCTTGCGCACACCATTAGAACCAGATACATTTACCTTTAATGTAGTAGTTTTAGTGATAGAGAAGTCCAAGTTACTGCGCACATTGATACGATTGTATCCATAGCCAGAGTTATAGTTACGTCCGTTATCATACTCACGGAAGAGGTCACCCTCGTGTACAAAGTCGGCAGAAGCAAAATACTTCACGAAGCTTGTACCACCGCTCACATTGACATTGGCATTATATGACATGGCGCTCTTCTTGAAGAGGGCATCCTGCCAATCCACGTTAGCATAACGCTCACGCTGCTCATCCGTAGTCTGGTTACGATAGTTCTCAATAAATGATTGAGGACGGATGTAAGACCAAGATTCAGGAGAAACACCCAACTCATGCTCCACTGCCCTGTTGCGGAACATCAAGGCATCGTATGAATCATACTTGTTAGGCAACTTAGAAGGAGCCTTCAATGTAGCGTTGAAGCCTACATCAATCTTAGCCTTGCCTTCCTTACCACGCTTGGTAGTAATCAAGATGACACCATTGGCACCCTTCACACCATAAACGGCAGTGGCAGATGCATCCTTCAATACAGAGATGCTCTCTACAGAACCAATGTCTACACTACTCATAGGACGCTCGATACCATCGACTAGGACGAGAGGGTCACTATTGTTCCAAGAACTAGCACCACGAATGATGATCTGTGGCTCCTCCTCACCAGGCATACCATTGCCCTGAACAGTTACCACACCAGGAAGGTTACCAGTTAAGGCAGCACCAATGTCGCTGACACCGGCAGCACGTTCCAGCACCTCACCTGTGGTCTGTGCAATAGAACCTACGACAGAAGCCTTCTTCTGCTGACCATAACCAACGACTACAACTTCGCCGATGGCATTGTCGTCTTCCATTGAGAGTTTGAAATCTCTCTTCTTACCAATCTTTACTTCCTTGGTCTTCATACCTACGTATGTAAATACGAGGATAGAATTCTCTGAAGGAACACTGATACTGAAATTACCATCTAAATCGGTGACCGCACCGACGCTGGCATTACCTTTCACTTTTACAGTGGCACCTATCAGAGGCTCACCTGTACCGTCAACAAGATTACCCTTGACCTGGATCTTCTGTGCCTGAGCATTCAGGCTGCAGAAAGCTCCCACCAAGCATAAGGCTGCTGTCCGTTTCATTGTTAACACTTGTTCAATCATGTTCTATTCATTTTTGATTTATGCTTTAAAAATTTAGGCGTGCACTAAAATGTTTATTCACGGCGGCAAAGGTATGGATTTCTTTCGAAACATACTTTGCGTGGTGTAACAGAAAGTTTATCATTTTAGAAAAACCTTGCGAGAACGTATTTTTCCATTACTTAACAGTTGTTTTATTATATAAACACCTGCAGTTGGCTTTTCAACTTCTTTTCCTTCTATATTATAATATAAGGTGGAAACCACGTCTGCCTGGGTTTCTAATTGTTTAATTCCTGTTGTATTTTGTTTCAAATACCACTCTTTATACCAGTTCATACAGGCATAGCCGCAACATTCTTCGAACAATTCGTGTTTCTTGGCATTCTGGAAACCAGGAATCACCTTACCCGTCTTCAAATACTCATCGATATCGTAATACTCCTGCGGATGAGTGATGGTCATGCCGATATTGCCATAATAGTCGTGCACTGCCTTCCATGCCAATCCCCATTTCGAGGTTGATGCCGTTGCCCAACTTCCCAAGTTAGGTTGCGTCCACTGTCCCCACTCGTTGTAGTGACCTTCGCTCGCCTTGTCAGGATCTTCCGGACTCCAATCTATCTCTGTTACCATGATAGGTTTACTGGTAACCATCGGCACCTGACTCTTGAAGTTGCGAATAAAGGTCTGGTGATTGCAGCTCTTGTCGGTCATGTTACCATACCATCCGGAATACACATGCACGGCATAGGAGAAGTTGTTCTCGCTATCGGTGATAGGATGCTTGGCGTAATCTTGGTACTGGCTCTGATAACCTGCACCCGGAACCCAGATGATGCCCTTGAAACCTTGGGCACGGATTTCATCCAATATAGGCTGGAAGAAATCGCGCAATGCCTGATCAGAATTCGTGCCATTGGCGAGGTGTACTCTCACCGGCTCGTTGGCAAGTTCGATGGAGATGAGGCCAGAGTTCTGCTGGATATATTCATCAGCAGCGAAAATGCTCCAAATCGACTTCAGATAGCGATTGTACTTATCACCTACGCTGATGTCCTGAGGGCATACGCCAGGTGGACGTACGATGACATAGAGTCCGTGAGCGATGGCATCCTTGATGAGAGGAATATAGAGCTTCTGGAGAAAAATCTTGTAGCGAGACAAGTTGAAAGCCGAGATATCTGCCTCGTTTTCAGCCTTCTTGTTTGGGTCGTTAGTCCAGCATGGATCCATGTGCAGGCGGAACACGGTGCAGTAGGCTCCCTGCTCCTTGTCTGTGATGGCCGCAAACTGCTTGGTGAAGTATTTCAAGCAAGGCTTGATATCTGAAACAGAATAATCAGCCTTCCACTGTTGCCATCTCCAACCGTTGAAGTAACGGTTCGGTGTATCCATTACGCCATGCAAGACAACAGTCTTTCCATTGGCATCTACCAGATTCTTACCCTTCACACGGAGTGCCGGCAGATTATCTGCAGCCAGCCCCGCCATTGACAGCATAGCCATAGCGAGTGATATTAACATTTTCTTTCTGTTCATTGTTATAACTATTTTTAGATTTATCATTATTTGTCAGTCACCTTATTATATTATGAAGGATTGCCAGGTTAAAGTTTACAGAAAAGGATGCTGGTCTTTTAAAATAGAATGGCGCGTAATCACTACGCACCATTCCCGAAAACCAATTAATCATGATTCTATATAAAAACCATAATATCAAAATCTTTTAGAAATTCTAAACCTATTCTACAAACTATTATGTATAAACCTAACTAACCTAAATATTCTAAATATATACAACTTAAAAACCGATGCAAAGATACTCCTAATCTTTTATATATACTTTATAATAAGTAACCAATAGTTTTTCTCTCGTACCACATGTAACATTATCTTTACTCTACGTAACATTTTAACATCTTTTTAGCACAAATCTATAAAAAATATACATTTCCGTGCACTATTCTCCCATAAATTTTGTATTTTTGCAAACGAATATAAAAAAGCCAAAAGACAATGAAACCAAGAATCATGATGATTTCCATGAAATCAAACCTCAGAACAATGAGATACATCGGTCTTTTACTGATGTTTATCTTCTGTCTCACTGCACAGAATATGATGGCGCAGCGAGGAAAACTTTTCAATTCAGACAACCAGCTTTCGAGCAACCTTGCCACTCAGGTGTTCCAGGATTCAAATGGTTTCATTTGGATTGCCACCCGTAACGGCTTGAATATCTATGATGGCTATAACTTTATGGTCATCAGAAAAACCTACGGCAACAGTAACGGGCTCAACAGCAACTATATCAACTGTATAACACAGGATGAAAAGGGGCGTATTGTGCTGGGAACAAACAAGTCGCTACTTATACTTAATGGTAAAAGGTTCAGCAACGTACCTATGCTCGATTCAAGAAATAAGCCTATAAACACTTACGTTAACCAGGTAAGCCGTTTGCACAATGGCGATATTGCTGTCGTTACTTCCGGTTACGGCATCATGACCAAGAAAATAGATGCAAACGCCTGTTACACCATGAAAGGAGAAGTGGAGAAACTGAAATACATACATAAGATTCTGGAAGACAAACAAGAAAGGCTCTGGATTATCCTGGAAAACGGAAAGCTGTTACGGAAAGAAAAGAACGGCAAGCTTGTTTCACGCATCATGGGAACAGAGCAACTTAACACACAAGATATCAGGCAAGACAACAAGGGCAACATTTATCTTGCTACCAAGAATGATGGTGTTTACCTTCTCAAGGCAGGTTCAACCGCCTTCACCAAGATAGCCGGCATAGGTAATCTTCCTATTGACAACATCTATATCAGCCGCGACCAGCGCTTGTTTATCGGTTGCGATGGTATGGGTATCTTCGTGTATAATCCTGTAACAGGATTCTTGCAAAATAATCCTCTGTTCTGCCATGAAGTAAATCTTGCCAAGAGCAAGATTACCAGCATTATAGAAGATTCTACGGGAAACATCTGGGTGAGTATGCTCCAGAAGGGCGTATTCATGCAGTCGCAGGCTCAATGCGATTTCAACTATATGGGCTACCGTTTGGACAGCCGCAACGTGATAGGCGAAAACAGCATCACAAGTCTGTGTGCCAACCAGGGCGATCAAGTCTGGGTGGGCACCGACAAGGATGGTCTTTACCTCTTTGACATAAAAACCAGTAGCATCAAGAGCCATTTATTAAGCAACACCACGGTACTGGCACTCTGCAAAGACAAGAAAGGCAGGACATGGGTAGGAACCTATACTAACGGCATCGGATTGATAGATGCGGGGGGATCTTTCCATCCATTCAGCCTAGGCATTGGCAACCAGGCGGGCATCTTCGATATCAAGGAAGACCCGCAGGGCAATGTATGGTTTGCTACCATGGGCAAAGGACTTTTCCGCCTTTCTCCAGATGGAAGCATCAAGCAATGGAAAGCACAAGATGATGCCGACAACAACCTGAAAAAGAACAGTATTCCTAATGATTACCTCATAAAACTTAGCATCTCAAAAGATGGTAAGCGGGTTTTCGTAGCCACTTCTGTGGGTCTGGCTTGCTATGACCAGCAAAAAAACAGCTGGACTTACACTTTCGGTGGCGTCAACTGTCTGAGCAAGGGCAGTTTCTCTCATTGCGTTTATTCTGACAGCAAGAACCGCGTATGGTTTGGCACTGAAGACGGCGCAATCTGCTATGATCCGAAGAAGGGATATGCTCATCCGAAGATTTATAACACAGAACTTGGACTTTCTGACAACTGCGTAACCAGCATCATAGAAGATTACAAGGGCAGAATCTGGATAGGAACTACCTGTGGCTTAAACCAGATAGATACAGAAAAAGGTACCATCAACAAGTACTACTCAGACAATGGCTTGCAGAGCAATGAGTTCAGCGATGCAGCAGCCTGCACGCTCTGGGGAGGAAAGATGCTGGTGATGGGCGGAACCGGCGGTATCAACTGGTTTGATACGGACAAGGTGAAACAGCATCCTTGGCAGGCAAAAGTTACCATATCAGGACTTTTTTTGGGCAACAAACCTATATACCAGGATATGGAATCGGGCATCTATACTATCACCGACAAAAGTGCCTACAACAGCGACAAGTTCTCCTTATCTCATGAAGACAACACCTTCACCATCCACCTGTCTACTCTTACATATAATAATGTAGAGCAGATCAGTTACGCCTACAGCATCAATGGTGAGGATTGGCGAACCATACAGTCTGGCATGAACGAGCTGTCATTCTCACACATGCCAGCAGGTACCTATAAGTTCCGTGTCAAGGCTATCTGCAACGGATACGAAACCCCTGTCAAGGAGTTCTCCATCATCGTTCACCCAGCCTGGTACGCCAGCATCTGGGCAAGAATCTGCTATCTGCTAGCCTTCCTGGGGCTCTGTCTGCTCTATATCAAGCACCGCAAACGCAAGATGGAAGACCAGCTCATATTGCAGCAGCATATCCATGCGGAAGAGATGGGCGAAGCAAAACTGAAGTTCTTCATGAACATCAGCCACGAAATACGTACCCCATTAACTCTTATCCTCACTCCGCTGTTCACGCTGATTAAGGAAGACAAAGACGCCCACCGTCAGGGCATCTACGATATGATGCGCAAGAACTCGGAACGAATCCTGCACCTGATTAACCAGATGATGGACCTGAGAAAGATTGACAAGGGACAGATGGTGATGCACATGAGCGAAACCGATATGGTTGCCTTTATTGGCGATGAATACAAACTCTTCTGCCAGCAGGCGATAGCCAAGAGCATCCACTTCACCTTTGAGCACGAAGACGAGACCCTCCCGGTGTGGATAGACCGCGACAACTTTGACAAGGTATTGATGAATGTCCTGTCAAACGCCTTCAAGTTTACTCCTGCAGGCGGCAGAATCCGTATCACCCTCTCCCACTCGCCTCATCATGTCCGCATCGCCATCAAGGACAGCGGCAAGGGCATTCAGGAGGAAAAGCTCGAAACGATTTTCCAGCGCTTCTATCAGAGTACCACCACTTCTAATGACCGGAATGTAGGTACGGGAATCGGTCTCGACCTGACCCGCTCGCTCGTGGAACTGCACTACGGAACCATTACAGCAGCCAACAACAAGACACTTGATGAAGCCGACTGGAAGGAAGGTAGCCAGTTCCTCATCACGCTGCCTCTGGGCAACGAGCATCTGAAACCGGAAGAAATGATAGATGCACCGGAGCCACAGACTGCTGAAGACATCAAGGAACTGGAAGAAAACATGGAGGAAGGAAACGAAGAGAATGCTGCCGATACAGCCAATGACGCCGAAGAAGATTTCAAGAGCAAGGCAAAGAGCACCATCGCTGTGGTAGAAGACGATGAGGCAATACGTAATTTCCTGAAGACCCAACTACAGGAAACCTACAATATCCTTACCTTCTGCAACGGAAAGGAGGCGCTGCCGGAGATTATCAAGCAGAAGCCAAGCCTCGTTATCTCAGACATCATGATGCCAGAAATGGACGGCAATACGCTCTGTACCAAGATTAAGAACAATGTGAACACCAACCACATTCCGGTGATTCTGCTTACAGCGATGAGCAGAGAGGAAGACCAGCTGACCGGTTTGCAGTCGGGTGCCGATGCCTATGTGGTGAAGCCGTTCAATATGGACATTCTGCGCCGCACCATCATCAACCTGCTCAACGTGCGCCGTACTTTGAAAAACAAGTTTATGGGCAACGAGAGACAGAGCGACAAGCAGATTGCGATAGAAAAAGCCCTGTCGCCAAAAGACCAGCTGATGGAACAGGTGATGAAGGTAATCAATGATAACATGGATAATGAGGACCTGAGTGTGGATATGATTGCCCGCGAAGTAGGACTGAGCCGTGTGCATCTGCACCGCCGAATGAAGGAACTGACCAACCAGACGCCACATGCCTTCATCCGCAATACCCGTCTGCAATATGCCGAAAAGTTGCTGAGCCACTCTAACAAGACGATAACAGACATCATGTTTAGCTGTGGTTTCTCCAACCCAGCCAGCTTCAGCACCATGTTCAAGAACTTTTATGGCTCTTCACCTCGCGATTATATGCAGGCACACCGGAAAATCTAGCCTTTTCACTGCAGAAAAGGCCAGATGTTTCCCATAATAAAGTATTTGTTACAAATAGAGCTGTTTATGATACGCCTCGCAAAGTGTTGGTAACATTCTGTGGGGGTATATTTAAAAGGAAAGCGGTAACTTTGCAGCAGAATTCTGAATACATGTTTCAGCCATGAGTTCAGATACTCATTCTGTAATTTTAAACCCAATAATAAAATGAAGAAAATTGCAATCTTATCGCTTTCCCTGACGCTTGCAGCCGCTGCACAGGCGCAGACAGCTGAGTTTGACTATTTCAAGTATGCGGGAAATGACGCTCGCTTCAATGTTGAAATTGACAAGACTCACCAGTATTACAACCCGGTACTGGCTGGTTTCTATCCAGACCCATCACTCTGTCGCGTAGGCGACACCTACTATCTGGTAAACTCTTCGTTTACCTTCTTCCCGGGTGTGCCTCTCTCAACCAGTAAAGACCTGGTCAACTGGCAGCCTGCCGGTCATGTTCTCGACCGCACATCACAGGTTCCATTGAAGGGCCAGCAGGTATCAGCCGGTATCTTCGCACCAGCCATCAGCTATAACAAGAAGAACAAGACCTTCTATATGATTACCACCAATGTGGGAGCCGGCAACTTCTTTGTGAAATCAAAAGATCCTTCCAAAGGTTGGAGCGAGCCTATCTATCTGAAGAAGATTGACGGCATCGACCCAAGCTTCTTCTTCGATGACAACGGAAAGGGATATATCGTGCATAACGGTCCGGTAGTTGGCGGTGCCGACTATGAGGGTCAGCGTGCTATCCGCTGCTTCGAATTCGACGTGAAGGGCGACAGCATCAAGGGCGACTTCAAGGAGATTCTGCGTGGCGGAACCCATGTTGAGGCGCGTCCTATCTGGATTGAGGGTCCTCACCTCTTCAAGAAGGGCAAGTTCTATTATCTGATGTGTGCAGAAGGTGGTACAGGCGGATGGCACAGTGAGGTTATCCTGCGTGCCAAGAATCCGATGGGACCATGGGTAGAATGCCCTAACAACCCTATTCTTACCCAGCGTACCGGTCTCGACCCTAACCGCAAGGACCCAGTATCAAGTGCCGGTCATGCCGACATCGTAGAAGATGGCAAGGGTAACTGGTGGGCTGTATTCCTGGCTTGCCGCCCATATGAAGAGGATATGTACAACACAGGTCGTGATACTTATCTCCTGCCTGTAACCTGGAAGAATGGATGGCCAGAGATTCTTGCCAAGAATACTCCTATCTCTACCGTTGGAGAGAAGGCTGGTTTGAAGCCTGCAAAGAAGAATGAGTTCTCAGGCAACTTCTCTTATGTGGATAACTTCGAAGCTGATAACAGTAAGGTGGGTCTGAAAGAGTTGAATCCACGCTGGATGTTCCTCCGTGACTTCGTTGACTGTTACAAGGTAGAAAACGGCAAATTGAAGTTCAATCTCCTGCCAGGCAACATCTACAAGCGTGAGCCGATGTCTGCCATCTGGGCACGTCAGCAGCACGGCACCTTCACAGCTGAGACAGAAATCAACTTTACTCCTCGCAACGACAAGGATATCGCAGGCTTGGCACTTCTCCAGAAGGAAGACCACAACTTCGTATTGGGTAAGACCATGAAGAATGGCAAGCTGATGATTACCCTGACCCGTGCCGAGAAGAACAACGTAACTATCGCCTCTGCTCCTATCAAGGGAGGTAAGCTGAAGCTGAAGGTAGAAGGTCATGACAGATATTATGATTTCTATTATGCTGAAGAAGGCGGCAACTGGCAGCTTCTTGCCAAGGGTGTAGATGCCTCTAACCTGAGCACCCAGAAGAGCGGTGGCTTCCTCGGTGCCTGCATCGGTCTCTATGCTTCTTCCAACAAGGAATAAGGGAATAAAAGATATAATTATAAGGTATAAAAAAGACTCCCCGAGCTTTCGGGGAGTCTTTTTTATGTTTTGCCTTTATATAAGATTTATTTACTGAAGTTTCGCAAGTTTTGCCCCATACGCCCTGAAAGGGCAGAAGCTCCTAGCCCAGGGCATCGCCCTGGG
>ERZ773185.1141-NODE-1141-length-20964-cov-9.097757_pt1 | contig 20964 bp, 9 predicted proteins | sample MGYA00580531_ERZ773185 | MGnify/ENA primary metagenome ERZ773185 (study PRJEB29015, sample SAMEA2737799) | human gut metagenome | biome: human gut; feature: human-associated habitat; material: faeces | place: China | collected 2012 ...
GAGCACCGCTACGGCCCGATCACCGGGAAGCTTGTCCTCTATCGCGGGGAAAGCCAAGTGGTTGAGGGCATTCAGTATCAGAACGTGGAAGAATATCTGAGAAGTCTTGCATGATAACAGTTCAATAAAAACTTAGGCAGCCTCTGGTTGAAACCAACCGGCGGCTGCCTTTTACTTATTGAATCGCAACTTGTTTATCCGATATGCTATAAACAAGTTTGCCGGAATTGACTTGACATATGACAAGTAGCAATGCGCAAAAATCGTGCGGCGAGACTGCAAGAATGCAGTCGATGATGAAAACAATAATGTTCTAAATAGCGTGCATCGCTCATTCCATCAATCATATTTTCAACTCGCATGAGCGATGCCCTCAAAACTGTATTATTTATGGTGCGAAAGCCTCTACGTTTCTCTCTAAGACCGCCGCAAGCGGGCGGGCGTGGGTGTTTTTCTATGGAATACATCCGAGTGGCAAAACGGAGGCTTTTTGCATGGAAATCGACACTTTTCAAAAACTGAAGAAAAAGAATATTTTCTCAGAAAAATTTTCAGATTCTTCGTTGTTTATAATTCTGTTAAGGAAATAGAGGTAAAACACAACTTCATTAATTATCAAATATGCTTGGTGTACGGTACAACATTTCGGTAGAGAATCAGCCTTACCCGGTGCTTTGTACAATCACAGTGAACGGCTGTACTGCCCACACCCCGGATTTTCCCAAAATCGAAATTCACACCCCCACGCTGGATGCTGCCTTGTTAGAGGTCAAGCAGCAGATTCAAAAGGCCCTGCACCAGTACAAGTACCCGCCGATTCCCACCAGACAGGAGCAGATTGTCGTACCGGACAACAGTGTGTTGGTACTGGTGAAAGCAGGGTAGGACGGCCACACCGCACCTATATTTACTTGCCAGCTGCGCAAAATTTATCCACAAAAAGCACCCCGTCTGTTGAAAATTTCAGCAGCCGGGGCGCAGTCATTTTTGCGTTTTGGGGTCATTTTGGGGTCAAAGTGACCGAAAAGTGACCACTTTTTTCCCAGACAAAGAAAAAGCTCGTTGAAACTTGTCGTTTCAACGAGCTTTTGTTGGTTGCGGAGACAGGACTTGAACCTGCGACCTCCGGGTTATGAGAAATCTAAAAATCGTTCGTTATAGTGATGTTTTGTTGGGTTTGGTGGTATTGTGTACCAAAGGGCGAAACAGCTTTTGTCCCATGTGTACAAAAGGGTGCCATACGGTGCTGAACCGTCCCAACCCCTTTTGGGGGCAGTTTTGGGAGCAAATCGGTGAGATAAATTCTTATCCGCACCGCTTAAATAAATGCGCAGCTTTGGTCTCATTGCAAAATTGGGATACTGACATCACGGGGTTCACACACAGGAAAAGCCCAACGAACCGGTATATAAGTTTTACTCTCCGGCAAGAAGTTGTACGAAAGTACCACGCCACAACAGCCCCGCACACCGCCCCCGTCACCGCGAGAAACGCTTCTGTTCGGGCGCATTCGCGGTGCATCAGCGCAGTGCCCGCCCAGCCAAATACCGCCCAAAATTTTCCGCTTTCCAGAGATTTTTGTTTCACCGCAAAGGCATTTAGAGGGCAGCGTCCTCGCCCCCGTATGCCTTACATAACATTTAGCCCAACTTAGAAACCACTTTCAGCTGGTATCGCCGCATCTGGGCCAGGTCCTGGGATGTGGGGACTGTGCCGCTCTTGGAACTGAAGGTTGCCGCCTTAGCGAAGTCCCCTTCCAGCATCGTCATGCCCAGCAGAGCACGGCGCATCAGTACCAGGTCGCTAGAATCAATCATCGCATCGCCGTTCAAGTCTCCGTAAACGACGACCGTCATCACCACATCGCCAGCCGCGTTACAGACCTGCGTGCCCGTACCGACATTGCCGTTGGGGGCCAGGTTCTGCATGGTCAAGCCGTTTTCACCGCCCAGCGCCGCCAAGAACTGCTCCGGTGTCGTGGCTTCGCTCACGCCGTAGACGGTGTTGTTCTCAACTATATAGCTGTCATCATTGCCTGGCTCTGGGTTAGGTTTAGGATCCGGATCCGGCACAGGGTCAGGGCTCACTGTGCCAATGTCCAGTTCTGCCAAGCCCCACAAACCATCTTTGGACGCTGCGTAATACAGCTTGCCATCGAAAGCTTGGATACCTTTATGCTTTATTGCGTAGTCTTTCACCCAAGTCAATGTATGGTTGGTGCTGTCCAGTTTATACTCATGGATTGCTTGGTTCCACCCCTGATTGTCCGCACCAAACACGCGGTCGCCAACAAGGGCACTACCATACATGTACATCTGCGTTTCCATAAGATTGTTGCCATCTGTGCCGTCCCAAAGGTTATCACGCCAACGCATTGTACCATAGCGGGAGAAATACCAATCCCCATCATACAGCTGAATCAGGCTCTTTATACTTAAGGAACTGTTTTCGCTGAATTTTACCCACCAGGCAGTGTCATAGGTCTTATCCACAGCGGCCTCCGCCATATTCACATCAAAGCTATCATAGAAACCAACGATATCTTTCCCGTCATGCTGGCACTTTTCTGCAAAGTCCTCACTGCTGCGCATAAAATACTCATAGGAACAAACGCCGTAGTCCAAACAGTCTATCGCTGTATCATCCCAAGTGCAGTCTACTTCATACCAGTTTCCGTCCACCTGCACCAGATCCCAGGCATGGTTCATCTCTTCGCTGGAAAGACGAACCGTTGGGATGCCCAGTTCGTTGGCAATACAGGCGAACGCTTTTGTGTAGCCGTCGCAGACCGCCACACGATTCATAAACACGCCGTAGGCCGTATAAATCGGACTGTCGGAATCACTTCCCCCGTCGTAAACCTGCATGTCATACTGGGTCGCGGCCACAATCTCATTGTGGAGCAGCATGACCTTTTCCAAATCAGTTTTTCCCTGCTCTACACGGGCCTTAATGCGCCCGACAAGTTCGTCCATCTTGGCGCAGTCCTCTTCGGGGTAGTACGACAAGATCAGGCTTGCGACCGTGTTTTCGCCTTTATAAAAGGAATACTGTATTCCATTTTTGACCTTGTAGCCACCGGCCAGCGTGCCGGGCTCACCGGCGAATGCCTTGATCTGGTCGAATGTAATCCCCAGATCGTGAATGTCTACCATCTCCTGTCTCGCTGCGATGGCTTTTGTCACGCGGTCGCACAGTTCGGTGTAATTGGTATCCGTCTCGGCGTAGGTCGCCGCCACGCTGACGCCGCCTTGGTCGGCCAACTTGCTGCGGGCTTTCAACTCCTGTTCAAAGCCTTCCCGTCCGCCGGGGAGCGTCACATACTCCAGTTCAGGTGTTTCCTCGTCCTGTGCCGGGGCCATCTCGGCTACATAGACCCCTGAAGCGGTCTCCGGCGTTGCCTGCTCGGCATAGGCCGTGAACATGCTGCCTGCCAGCGCCGCCGTCAGTAGGATGCTCAGGGTTTTTGCTGCTTTTTTCATCGTCCTCTCAGCACCTCACTTCTTCTTTTTGTAACACACAGCGCCCGCAGCCGCAGCGGCGATTACCACAACCACAACCAGTGCCACCGGCAGGGCCGCGTTGCTCTGCTGCGGCACGGTGTCGACAGCGGGCTGAGCCTCTGCGGTCGGTGTGGTGGCAGGCTGTGCGTTCAGCACATCCTCCGTTACATCCACCGCATTTTCCTCGACCCGCTCGTTGCGCACAATCTGCATCTTGTTGCCGTTCGCATCGGTAATAATCTCCGGCGTGGCGGTGGGGGACAGTTCGTTGGCCGTCGCGTCTCCGTTTTGCTTGGCCTGCTGCTCTTGCAGGCGCTCCGTCATCGTAGCGCTCTCGCTGGCGGCATTGCTGCTCGCCTCGGCCATGGTCTGCTTCTTGCCGTCGGTGGAGACACTTGGCACGGTGGTGGGTACCGGCACAGCCTCGCCCGTCACAGTCATATCACCGATCGTCAGGTCGATGTCTTGGGACTCCACCTTGCCCTCCGCTGTCACTAAGCTCGCGTCGGATTCAATGCAGACCAGAGGCCGACCGGTGCCGGGCGTGGCGGCAGTCAGCTTGATCTTCGCCACCTCACTGCCCGGCTCCACGGGGCTGCCGCCCGCATCATTGTCCAAGTAGAGCACATTCAGCGTTAAGTCGGTGTAGCTGTAGGAGAGTTCATTGCTCACGATGCCGCTGCCACTGTCCACATCATAGACCGCGTAGCCCTCCGGCAGGGTAAATTGCAGCGACAGCGCCGCTGTGGGCGTGGCAGCAGAATCGCACCGCAGCGACAATTCCACAATGTTTCCGGCTGTCACCTGCGCGTTATCCGCCGTCAAGCTATACTGCGCCACCTCGGCCGCGCTGGCGGCAAAACCCAGACAAAGTGCGCACAGGGTGGCCGCCGTAGCGGAGATGAATTGTTTTCTCATACGAATCAGGTTCCTTCCTAAAAGGGCCGGTATGGCACTAACCATACCGGCCTTTTGTTTCAGCCCGTGGGGGCTGGCTGCGTAATTAGTCCAGCATCGTGTTCGTCATGCTCAACAGGTAGCGACGCAGCAAGACCAAGTCATTCGTGTCGACTCTGCTGCCGTTGGTGCTGGGGGTAGCTGCTTTCAACTGAACCTGGGTCAGCTGGCCGATCTGCAGGATTGCCTGGCGCATCATCGTCAGATCCTTGGTATCAACGCTGCCATCGCCGTTCAGATCACCCGCTACTGCCACGGTCACGCCGCCGGTCTTGCCGTCAGCGCCCAAGCCGATGGTATAGCCCGTTCCCAAAGGCGCGTCTGCGCCGACCTTGCTGCCGTTGGTATCCAGCACGGTCATGCTGCCACCGCTCAGGTACTGGGCCAGCTTGTTCAGCGTAACGCCGGGTTCCATATGGCTCAAGAGACGCAGGACTGCACCGTCCGGCTGCGCCAGTTCATCCAGCGTCAGCGGTGCGCCCGCATTCAGCAGAATCTTCGTTAAGCCGCTAATAGCCTCGTTCAAATCCTCCGGCGTCAGCAGGTAACTAGAGCAGTGGTCGATCGATGTGACCGCGAAGTACACACCGTCCACGACCTCAACGCTCAGTGTCTTGGGATTGCCACTTGCATCGCGCATGACCTCCAACTTACCGGTGCCTTCGTTCACATAATAAATCTTGAAGCCTTCCAGCGAGTTATTGTGCTTGCTGTAGTAATCCAGCAGGCTCTCGTTCATGCGGATCTTGATTGTCGCCTCGCCGGGCAGATCGCCGCTGTGGGAGAAGCACATAGCCTGATAAGCGATGCTGCCAAGGGTCGTCTCATCGTCGAGACTCTTCTTTACAACATTATTAACAATATCCTGCTCAAAGTCGGTAAAGCTGAACGCTACGCCCAGGTTGACGTTGGAACCGTCGTAGTCCTTTTTCAGCTTGTCTTTCTCAAAGTTCCAGATAATGTCCGTCTCGTTGCTTGTGCTCTTGACGCTGACTTCCATGCTTTCGGCTTTCTGGGTATCCTTAGCCAGTTCTTCAAATCGGCTGCCGCTCAACGTCAGCGAGCTGTCGATGCCGCCGGGATTCGACGAACCCTGTGCAGCGGCCAGTTCCAGCTTAGCCTTCGTCTTGGTCGGGTCTTCGTCGTTCGCTTTTGCCAAATCGTCCAGCGTCTTGTCGGTGTTGATGGCATCCATCGCTTCCGTCTCGTAGAACGGGACATACACCACCTTGCCATCAAACATACTGCTGGTCGGCTTGGCTGCGGCATAGTTGCCGTCTGCACCGGTGGCAAAGTAGTTGTAGGTCATATTGAGGGTGTTGCCGTTGCTGCTCTGGTTGACGACTGCTTTCTGGCCGCCCTGCAGGAAGAACATGTTGTGGTTCATTCCGCCGCGGTTGATTGTAGCGTCGTAGATCTTGGAGTAGCTGCCGTAGATCGTACTGGTAGGCTCCAAGACCAGGGCTGTCTTATTGTTGCGGAACGTATTGTAGGTAATGTAGGTGTAAGATTCGTCGCCAACAAAGCTGACCGCCGTGTTGTTGCCTTCAAAAGTGTTGCCTGCAACACTGCAGTTCGAACTGTTGTACACGTCTTTCTGCAGTTCTACAGCCGTATCATAACCGGTAAAGATGTTGCCGCTCACGTACAGTGCATCGGTCACAGCCGTACCGCTGCCGGTCTTGGGGCTGATGAAACTGATTGCCTGCACTTCCTCGTGCTCCGCTGTCGCGGTGATCGTGCCTTTCAGCGTAGGTCGGTTCTGGTAGATACCCAGCAGGCGCAGACCGGGCACATCCATCGTAAAGTCGCCGATGTACTCGCCCTCTGCCATGTTGATCTGGGTGCGCGGTGCCAGCGTTGCGCTGGTCAGCACACGCTGCAGTTCATCGGTGTTATGAACCGTTACAACTTCCGTAACGGCATTCTCGCAGACGCGCAAATTATACACAGCCGTATAGGTTTCGCCCGTTGTCGCGGTCATCGTTGCCGTGAACGTATAGTTCCCCAGCTTCGTCAGATCCAGCTGATACTCAAAGCAGAACGTGCCGTTCTCGCTGCCCTGACGAGTGATCATCGCGTTTGTGTTGTCGCTGGAAGTCACAGTCAGGGTATCAACGGTATCAAGGGTGTCGTAATACTTGTTCACACCATTTTCATAGGCCGTAAAGAATACATAAAGCTTTTTGACGACAGGATCGTTGCTGTTGCTGCTCTGCGTCCAGGTCGTACCGTTAAACTCATGGTAATCCTGGCTTTCACCCTTTTCACCAAACACCATCCGCATGCCGTTGGGCAGATACTGATACGGCGAGCTACTGGTCCAGTTCAGCTGGACATAAGCCGAGGACTGGCTGCCGTCCACACGGGTAATGACAGCCGTGACATAAGAATTGTTATACGGCAGTGCCTGTTTTGCCGTGACCGTAACGATCGTCGAGTCGTCTGCATCCTGCACCATGGTCAAAGAATTGGGAACGCTGGACTTGAACTCCACAGACTTCAGCGTGCCTGCATCCTCGTCCACTTTCAGGCGGACTGTCGGCTTCGACGCACTCACGGAGATTGCTTTCACAGCTCTCATCGTGTCCGCATTCACAAACGTCGAGCGGCTGCCCGCAGCCACGTTCGTGCCGAAGTACAGATTGCCGTTGTAGGAGCTGTCACGACCGTTCTTGGAGATCGTCATGATAAACTGCATGTACTTGTTGGACTCGCCGTTGCGGGTCGCATAGCTCTTGAGCGGGGTAAAGGTAATGCTACCGTCTGCCGCATCAAAGCTGAGGTCATAGTACTCGTTGTCGCTGATCCAAGCATCTTTCAGGGTGTAACCGGCCTCTTTCAGCGTGCGCTTGCCGATATGCGGGTAGACCTTGTAGCTCTTGCCAACAGTCCAGACACCGTTGCTCAGCAGCAGATTGCTGGTGTCAGCCGCTTTGGTCGCCCCCTCCAGCCAGAAAGAGATGTTCGTAAAGGCAAGTTCGTTTTCGTGGTAGACATGGATCGTAACTTCGGTCGTTGCTTCGCTGCCGTCAGCCAGTGTGGCCTTCAGGCGCATCTTCTCACTGTTGCTGGTGGTGTCTTTCCATTGGATCGTGTAGACCGTGCCCTCAGTCGTCTCTTCCGAGGTAACGGACTCTGCCAGCGTAAGATTGCCGACGATCTCAAACTTCTTGACCCGTTCGGGATCATTGGCGCGCAGGGTCATGGTATCACCGCCGATGACGGAGTAGGACCCGTTATTGTCCAGTGTCCAGGTATTATAATACTCGGACTCCAGCGTGTACTGGATGTCTTTTCCGTTGCCCTTGCTGTTGACGGTGAAGGAACTGTTACCGCTGCTGGTGTTCAACGCATAGGCACCATCGTTCAGCGTGCCGTACAGGCTGTAATTGTAGTGACCGGCCTCAATGTCGGAATCCGCCTTGAGCGTAATGCCGCCCCAGACATTGTTTTCCGCATGAATCTTGTCGCTCGCTTCCGTAACAGAACCGTTGCTACGGGTAAACAGTACCTTTACGCCGTCATCGATCTTACTGTACCCAGACACAAACGCCTTGACCTCGTCACCGGCGTTCAGACTCTGATTCCACGACTTATTGCTGCCGTCCGGGTACACAAATGTCAGATAACCATACACATTGACAAAGCTAATGGAATAAATTCTGTTTTGTGCACCCTCACGGACATCCGTTCTCATGTAGTACTGATAGGTCGTGCCGTCCTCTTTCAGCAGCGGCAGAGGCTGTTTCCAAGTCAATGTCAGCACGCCGGTAATCTGGTTGTAGTCCGTTGTGACGTAATCGCTGATGTTACCTTTGAAGTCCGTGCTGTACGGCGTAAAGCCAAGCAGATCACTGCCCATAAGCTGGGCCACGCTCTGGTTGTTGTCCCCTGCCTGCAAACGGTACTGCGCCACCGTGCCGGCCTTTCCGTTGGGGATAGTGCTGATCTGTTCCCCGGTGGCAGCATCGGCCATCTGTACATTATACTGCTTCGTATTGCCGTCATCGGACGAACTCGAGTAGTACAGACCCCGCGCATACTCGGTCACATACTTGTCGTCCTTGTAGGTGATCTGCAGGTTGGCGGACGTCGGTTCTTTCTTGATAGTCACCGTCAGCCAGCCGTCTTTGATCGTTGCGTCAAAATACTCGCTCTGGCTGATAGGCACCGTCTTATTGTCCGCATAGACCGAGAGAATGAAGTTCTCGTCTTTCAGCGTGCCCTTAGGCAGATACACACCGTCCGTATAGCAGCCGCTGAGGTAGAACTTGTTGTTCGTCTTGGTCAGGCCATACGAGTTGGAGAACACATCCAGACGGATCTTAGCACGGCCCACAGGCATACTCAGGGTAAAGCCCAGCGTATTGCTCAACATGCCGGATGCAGAAAGATCCATTGTGTTATCGGCACCGATATCCTTTTCAACTTTGTAGGTCAGCTCGCTCTTGGCCATGTCCAGCGTCACGGACACACCCTCGGGGCCATAGCAGGTAGCCGTAGTTGTGCCGACGTTGGGCAGTTCACGGTTATTGTCACCGGAAACATACTGATAGGTGTATGTACCAGCTTTGGTGGGCAGCGCGCGCACAGCCGTGCCATTCTCCAACAGCGTCAGCGCTACGCTGTCCATTGTAAACTGAGCATCCGAGTTGTACTCGCCACTCAATCTATCGAAATCTTCACCGATGACCTGCAGACCGTAATGATAGCAGTTTTCCATCGTATGGTCGCTGCCGTCATCGTAGAACTTCGGAACCTCCTTGACTGTGATCGTAGTCACGCCGTCTTTCAGAGAGAAGTCAAAATACTTTGCAGCTTCCTCCTCAGACATAAACTTCGTCGTACCAGAACCCCATCCATAGTTGCCCTGAATGTACACGACCTGAAGCTTATACTTGGTATAGCCCAGGCTGCGCAGAGACGTGCTCTGGCCGTTGATCCAAGCGAACGGCTCCACGGTGTAGCTCGCGCCTTTTCTCAGAATCAGATTCGGGGAGTAGCCCTGCTCCGTGTACAAGCTAACGTTGACGGAGGGTGCACCCACGCTGAACTGCACACCATACCGATAAAGCGAGTTGCGCATCTCAACGGTGACGCTAACAGTGGTGTTACCGTTCTTAAGCGTAATGTCTTTCAGGGTAGTCAGCTGCAGAACACCGTCCTCTGGCATTTCCACCTTGATATAATCATCGAGTGTCTCGCCGTCGCCCAGCTCGATCAAATACTGGTACTCCAAAATTTGGGCCGTCCAGTCCTGATCTTTGGAAACAGGAATGTACTTGCTTGTGGAATTATCGTACGCCGTCACCGTGAAAGTCTGCGTAGAACCCGCCGTAAGGCCCAGTTCACCCAGACCTTTCTGGGGCTTCGCGTTTACGCTCAGATACTCACGGGACAGGGACGTGCTTGCGGTCAAGTCCCATTCCTTGCAGGGGAACGTGACCGTGAGCTGGGCGCTGTCAAGGCCGTGACCCGTCGGCAGTGCTGCCGGGTCCATTTTAACATTGACCGTGTCGGTATCCGGCTTATACACAGCCGTCAGGTCCACATGCACGGTTGCACCTTCAGCCGTCAAGTATTCCAAACTTGCCGTGGGGCCTTTTCCCGTATCCAACGTGCCGCCCACCTTTGACCAGCCGGAAGTCTGCGAACTATAAGAACACGCGATCAGATCGCAGCCTGCATCTCTGATCAGCGCAGGCCACGTCATACCGCCGGATACCGTATTCAGGTAGATTTGCGGCGTGCCAACGTCAACGCTGATTGAGAATCGCGACCAGTTAGATTCTGCTTGGAATTGTATCGTGTTATTGCTTCCGGATACCGTAAAATCCTTCAGCACCGTGAAGCAAACCTTGCCGTCTGCCGTGAACCCCGGCTTGATGTACTCCATTGTGTCAGAGTAATCAAAGCTGAACCCACCTCTGGTATAATTGCAGGACCACGTCCAGCTGCTGTCGTTCGGGATTGGCGTCCAGCTACCGCTGTCACCGCTTCCAACATAATAGTTGACATCCACCGTCGTGGCTGCGCCTGCTCTTGTTCCCAGTGTCGAGGGGGACCAGTTGCTGATCTGTGTGTTCAGGTCTTTTTTGCTTACAGTAGTATAGGCGCTGCAAATCCCGCCGTCCGTATATTTTGCATACAGATACAGGGTCCACACTTGCGAATCAATGGTTTCCGGCGTTTGGGTCAATCTGACCGTCACAGCATCATTTTCCTTATCATAGGTTGCCGCAACAATGTCCGACATATCCTTTTCCGGTTTTTCCGAATAATTGTTCACTACCAAATCAGCCCGGACGCTTTCCACTTCGCCGTAATACGACCAGTTATTCCCATTGGTAAACTTGATTTGGCATCCGTTCTCGCTCAGCAGGCCTGCCCAGTCTGCAGATGTCACATACGAGTATGCTGTATACAGTCCGGGGACATAGACTAAGCCCTGACGCGAATAGTGGTAAGCACCCTTAGCATCATGCGCGATGGTGCACAGGCCACCGTTTTGTTGGAAAGCTCCTGTTTTATAATCGAACGTGCCATACTTGATACCTGACGGGAAGCGGATCACTATATTACCGTTTTCGTCCGGCTGGCTGACAACTTCAACACCACCGATACCGGTAACATAATCCAGCGTATACTCCCTCTCATAGTCGTCCGGGGACAAACTGACCGTGTAGTCTGTATCGTACTGGACAATATCACCGTTTGCATATATGCTATCTGGGTTTGCACCAAAAGAATTATATGCATAGTTCGACGAAATCATATACGGGGGAGTATCCGCGTCCGTTGCAGGCGTGTCGCTCACCACAATAGGAACCGTCGTGCTGTCGTAGGTTCCATCATCATTGCGCCAGGTGTCCGTATACGTGATGGACTCCATATTGCTGGTTGTTTTAATAAACACCCAGAAATCGCTATTGATCGGAACGACAGCTGCCCTAGCAGCGTATCCATCGGTAGTATTTACCGTGGCATAGTCAGCCGCTTCTTTCACGCCGCTCTTGCCCACTTTTACGGGCAGCTTGCCATAGTAGTAGCTTTCACCCTCTGCTTTATACAGAATGAGCATCGTTTCCGGGTTGGACTGGTCAGATGCAATTGACGCGTTCGCTTGCTCCGCTGGAGCAGCAGTCACTTGTACCACCGGTTCCTCTGCCAATTCTGGCTCTGACGTCGGTTCGGCTGTAGGGTCAGCCATTGGCTCCGGGGTCGGTTCCGCAGTGGGTTCCGGGGTTGGTTCTGCCGTCGGCGCCGGGGTGGCGGTGGGCTCCACCGTAGGAGCTGGGGTTGCCTCAACCGGGGTCTCTGTCGGCGCAGGGGTTGCCTCCTGCGTCGGCGTCTCTACAGGTGCAGTTTCCGCAGGGGTATCCTCTGCGGGCTGTTCCTGCACAGTGGCCGTGGGCTCGGTTATGGGCAGGGTGTCATCGGCGTAAGCCACCGGCGCCATCATGCTTGCAACCATTGCCGCAGCCAAAATCATGGACAGCAATCGTTTCATTCCAAATTTCCTCCTTATATTTGCAGGCTCTTACGCCTGCTGCGCACAAAATAGCATAAGGGAGGGCAAAGCATCTTTTTGCAGATACATTTGCCCTCCCTTACATTAATGTTTCAGATATAAAGGATCAAATTACCGTGGATTAGTCGTTGTGCTTTTTCTTGAACAGCACCGCGATCAAACCGCCCAGGGATGCCACCGCCAGTGTGATAAGCGTCGTCAGCGGGAACGCATCGGATGTCTGCGGGATGGTAGTAGCCGCCGCAGCGGGCTTCGTGGTCTTGTTGGCCGTGCTCGTCGTAGTGGTTTTATTATTGGTGCTCGTTGTGTTGCTGCTGTTGCTATTGTTGTTATTGCTGCTGCCGCTACTATTGTTGTCGGTCGGCTTATTCAGTTCCGCCAGGGTTGCAACGGCCTTTGTATAGATTGCATAGTTGCTGCCCAGCGCAGTCTGCAAGGCGGAATCGGTCATCTTGTAAGGTGCCGCTTTCAGTCCATTCACGATTGCCGTGATTGCAACAACATCCTGCTCCTGTGCCTTGGTAATGGTCGCAGGCAGTGCCTTGATCTTATCGTTGGCCTGCTTGATCTTCTCCTCGACAGCCGCAGCCTGAACCTTGTCCGTCTCGTAGTTTGTGAACTCAGCCTTGGTCTGTTCCTCGGTCATGCCGTATTTTTTAGCCGCAGCGTCCATATCCTTACGCAGGGCGTCATATTTTGCAATGTCATACGGATAAGTCCAGCTGTCCAGCTCTGTCTGCATCTTGCTGTTCAGGCCGGTCAATTCGCTGTTCATAGCCTTAACAGCAGCCGCATATCTGGTGTAGCGTTTCCAGCCGTTTACTCCCATCGTGGTTTCGTCCACCGCTACGCCGCGATCCTGCAAAGCCTCGATGTCTGCAGACAGCTTTTCTTCCGCAGCCTTATCATCGTACCGGACATCCTTATCGTCCTTCAAGCTCTCCAATGTGGCTTTCATGTCCGTCTGGGCCTTTTCCAAATCAGTAATGCCCTTCTGTGCGTCGGCCAGCTTCTGCTTTTCAGCTGCAGTGAAACTGTCTCCCTTAGTTTCCAGAGCCGCGATTTCCTTGTTCAGAGCCTCGATGTCGGCCTTCTCGGTCAGCTTGACAGTATCTGCGCCGGGCAGAGCCGCGACCGCTTTGTGAGCATTTTTGCTGCGCTGTTCCAAATCTGCCAGAGCCTTTTCGGCAGCAGTCAGATTCTTCAATTCAGCGTCTGTGAAGGTAGCCTTGTCTTCGTCCTGCATTTCCTTCACGCGGCTGCGGAGTTTTTCGATGTCAGCCTTATCGGTCAGCTTGACATCCTCGGCACGCACCATACTGCCGAGGTCTTTCACAAGATCGGCGCGCTTCCCATTCAAGGCTTCCAGAGTGTTATTCGCCGTTTCCAGTTTCTTCAGCGTCGCATCATCCAATGCCTGATGGTTGTTGTCACCGTAGGCCTTCTGCACATCCTCAGCGGCTTTTCCGGCTGCATCAAGCTGGTCAACCACACTCTGTTCCAGTGTGACCTTCTCCGGCAGGGCCTCGATCTGTGCCTTCACATCCGCGATGGCCTTTTCGGTCGCAGCCTTGGCATCAACGGCCTTCTGGTAGTCAGCGTAGTTCGTGATCTTCGCCTGCGGGACTTCCTCGTCCTTGAGCAGAGCGTTCACGCGGGTAGTGACAGCATCGATCTCCTCGATTTCTGCCAGCGTTGCATCCTTCGTGGGCAGCGTACCGATGGCGGTGATGACATCGCTGATCTCGGTCTCGGTGGTTTTTACCTTCTTCTCACCGTCAACCAGCTTCGCCAGGTCACTCTCGGCCAGCACATCGCCGTAGTCGTTCACCAGCTTGTCCGCTTTCTGACGCAGCTCGCGGGTGGCATCAGCGCTCTTGCCGTAGTTGATATAGGTAAACTCTTTCAGTTCCTTCTTGACGGCGTCGATTTCCTCAGTCGCCTGGCCCAGAGCCGCCTTGGCCTTGGTGTACTTATTGTAGTTGGTAACATACTTCGCGTTGTCAACGCCCAAGTCGGTCAATTCGTCCAGTGCAGAGTCAATATTAGAAATCAGCTTGATGTTCGCATCGGTCACTTCCACCTTGTCGGGCAGGGTGTCGATGAGGGCGATTGCGGCACCAATCTTCTTCTCGGTGCTCTCAACTGCCGTCTCTGCGTCGGTCAGATTCTTGATGGCATTGCCAGTCAGTACATCACCGTACTGCTTGTTCAGGTCGTCGACTTTCTTGCGCAGTGCAGCAACAGCATCCTTATCGCCGTAGCCGGTGTACTTAAAAGTGGCAACTTCGTCAGCGGCAGCCTTCACGGCATTGCTGGCGTTGTTGACAGTCTTCTCAAAGTCAGCGAACTTTTTGTAGTTGCTGATCTCGTTCTCAATGACAACGCCCTTATCGGCCAGCGCGTCCATAGCGGTACGCAGGTCTTTCAGTGCGCTTTCTGCCTCGCTCAGAGGGTTGAGCGGAGTGGCGGTCTTATCATTGATGAGCGCAACAGCCGCATCGATTTCCTTATTGGTCTGCTCTACAGCGTTCTTGGCGTTAGTCAGGTTCTTCAGGTCAGCGTCAGTGAGAATGTCATCACCGTATGCCGCCTTCAGGGCATTCAGTCGGTCGTTCAGGTTCCCGACCTCGGTCTTGTCGCTGTAGTCAGTGTAGGTAAATCCTGCAATGTCCGCTTTCAGCGCGTTCACCTCACCCTTGGCGGCATCCACCTTCTCGGACAACGTCACAAAGTCACTGTAGTTAGAAATATCGGTATCAGGAACAACGCCTTCTTTCACCAGTGCCTCAACCGACTTTTTAGCAGCCTGCACCGCAGAGTCCACTGTGGCAAGAGGATTCAGGCTGGTGGGCAGCTTGCCGATCTCCGCAACAACCGCATCGACCTTACCGCCGGTAGCCGTAACAGCCGCTTCGGCGTCAGTCAGGTTCTTCAGGTCGGCATCGGAGAGAATATCGTCGCCGTACTTCGTCTGCAGGGCCGTGACCTTGCCGCGCAGCGCACTCACCGCCGACTTATCGCCATAACCGGTGTATTTGAAGTCCTTGATGTCTTTTTTGATGCTATCAATTTCTTCAAGCGCAGCGTTCAGCTTTTCTTCCGCAGCTTTGTAAGTACTGTAGTTAGCAACTTCCTTCTCCACCTCAACGCCCTTGTTCGTCAGGGCTTTCAGCTGATCCCGAACCTTGCTGACTGCCTCAATCGTAATCGCCGTCGGCTGAATATCGGACGGCAGCGCAGCAATATCTGCTTGAGCAGTCTGAATCTCGGCATCAATCGCATCAACGACTGTACGGGCAGCGGCAATCTTGTTCAGTTCAGCTTCCGTCAGCTTACTATATGCAGCGGAGTCCGTTGCCTTCAGGTCCGCAACTGCCTTTTCTGCGGCTTCGAGATTCGCCTTGCAGGTATAGTCAGGTGCTGCGTCCGGCAGCTTTGCAATAGCCGCGCGGGCTGCGTCCAGCGCAGTGGTATCAATGGTAATGTCCAGTTTAGAAGTATTGCCCAACTTATCAGTGGCAGTCAGCGTGCCGCTTTCCGTCAAGCTATACGAGCCATCAGCACTCAAAGTCAATTCCTTGCCGCCGAAGGTAACAGAGGCCAGACCGATCCCATCGTCTGCCACCGTAACGCCGACAGGGGCGTAGAAGAACTTACCGTTGTTAGCGGTATCACTCAGCGTAATCGTGGGAGCCTTGGTGTCAACCTTGAGGCTTGTGTTGTTCTCAATCTCAGCGGTTGCCTTCACAAACAGCTTGTTGCTCTGGCTGACGAAGTCACCAAAGGCGCTGTCTGCGTTGTCCTTGCCCTTGCTCGTCAGGTTGAATCCCAACGACTTGGACAGTCCTTTGGGAATGTCGGTCTTAGCGGTAAAGCTGTAAGTGACGATTACGGTGTCGTTCTCAGACAGGTCGGCATAAGTAGCTCTCCACTGGTCCTTACCGATTTTGGCCGGGTTCGGTGCCTCAACTACCCAGTTCAAGCGGCCTGCATTTTCATCAATATTTCCGCTGATTGCGTAGCTTACCGTATCAGATTTATTCGGATTAGGGTTCTGCAAGTTCTTGAACTTAGGACCCAACTCTTCGTCATAGTTCGGCTCCAGGACCTCGCTGTCATAAGTCAATTCGATGGACGCAGCAATAAAGCCAGCCTTGTTTGCATCGGTCGCCCATGCGGCATCCGAAATCGTAACTGCTACTTTGACCTTATCCCCAGCCTTGACATACCCGCCGTCAACACCGCTAACAGCAACCTTTAATTTATAGTTATACGCTTCAGTCTGTCCATCCGCCGCAAATGCCTGTGCTGCAGAATCCAATGCAATGCTCTGCGCCGTCTCCGGTGTAGCCTGCGCATTATCCGCAAAAGCCTGATAGGGAACCATGTTTGCCAAAATGGCAGCAGAGCACACAGTTGCCAACAAACGTCTTTTCATGCCGTTCTCTCTCTTTCTGTATCTTGATTTATTTTTGTTTATCCGTTTTTTACTATAGTTACAGTTTTCGATTGAAAATGCCAATAAAATTATTATAGACTGCTTCAATAGAGGCTGCAACTGCGGCATATCATGTGGCACAATAAAAATTATTTATGCCACACGCTTGACATTTGTATCTGAACATTATAACTTTAGTTGTATACTGTAAAATTTGTATGTAGGAGTATGCCATGAGCCGACTGAGTGACCAAATTCAAAAGCTTATTGATCCGTTTCCCGGTTCATTTTCTGAACTTGCGCGCAGCGCGGGAATTGATCGCTCCACCTTATACAAAATTGCCAACGGGAAACGGTTACCTACTCACCGACAGCTAAAAAACCTGTTGGAAGTATGCCATGCCACACCACAACAGCAACAGGATATCACCCAATCTTTCCATCTGATTACAACTGATTCTGCCACACAAGAGCGTAACATCCACCTGCAGACACTATTGGAGTCCTTTCTTCACAGCCCTACTCTTAATGGTATCACGATTCCTGATGGTTCTCCAAAAATCAATGGATCATCGTTATTTACAAATCTTAACGATATCCAACTGACATTAACCTCTGCCTTAAGACGATACCTGTCCGCGCCCTCTGCGATGCCGCTCATGATTTCGCCTCGCTTACCTTCTATCCTATGTAATTGTCTTCTTCAGACTGCTGCCTCACGTCCGGTTTCACATGAGATTTGGCAGTTCACCATGATAGTGCCCTACAGTGGCAACGACGATTCCTATAGTAGTTTGTCTGCACTGGCCGAAACCCTTCCACTTCTATATGCGAATACAATGCAATATCGTGGTCGCTTGTTTTACGAAGACGGCCCCCTTTCACAACGCCCTGATATACTGTTTCCGCACTATCTGTTATTACCAGATCAGGCTTTTTTGTTCGACCAAAGCACTTCTGTCATGTATTGTATCCGTGACTGTTCAACTGTAGAATACTTACGCCTGCGATTCACACAGGAATATCTACGCGCCAAGCCGTATCTGATGCAGTACACCAGTAGTTCTGTACCTACGGGTGTTCTGGCCCAAGTGGGCGGGATACCAAATCCTGAAATCGCACTTTGCTATTTCAGTGAATCTTCCTTATTAGCATTCACACACAACACAGCGATTTCCCCTGTGCTTCGGCAAAAAAGATTACATTCACTGCGCCAGCAATGTTTGAACGGCTCACTAGTTCGCTTAGTTGACCAAGATGTGTTTTCCCTTAGCGCTGACCATTCCATCCATATTACAGCCGAGCGTCACCTTTTGGTTCAACACAAGATACCTTCCGGCATTCGCCGCTATGAATTGCTCGATAAAGATATAACTGATGCTATTTTACAGTACTTGCATGTATTGGAAGGCTCCCCCTTGCTGCATACACGCCAATATACCATCGACTTTATTGATTGCTGCCTCCGCATTATATCCAAATAGTATAACTCAGGCCATTTGCACCGACTTCTTTCTGCCGGATATCGTAGGTCATGGCCACCGTGGAATCAAAATAAGTTGACTTCTGGTCAAATTTACCGATTCTCCGGTGTTTCTCACTTTAATCAGCAAGGTGAATCAAAACTGATTCTCATTTTCGAGTCAAGATTTTGGGATGAATCCAAACTGATTCACTCTGGAGCATATACGAGTTTGTATGCGTATCCGCTTTGATTACCTCCCCCGCTTTGGGCGGGACATGTTTTGCAAGCATAGCGTTTGGATATCCACAAACGCATTTCTGGGGAATCCCCAGACCCCCGCGCTGTTCTTGCGTGACGATAGTGACGCAGATGACGCTTGTGACGCTGTTTTGAGGATATCCCTATACCATATCCCAGATTCAGCGTCATTAGCGTCATCTGCGTCATTCTGATTTTGTATTTCTCGTAGTATCATTGTTTTTGTTTCGAGCAGTAGTAAACTGCAAGCGTCATTTCACTATAAGCGTGACGGTGATGACGATGGTGACGGTGTTCGTGGGATAGGGTAAAGGGGTATATCAAAAACATCGTCATCATCGTCAGCATCGTCATTCTACAGGCAAGCCGTTTTAATCTGCGGCTTGCCTGTTTTATTTTGAGTAATGTGGCAGGGTTTTTGCCCCATTGTTTGTTAAAATGGATTTAGATATTTTGTAAAAGTGCAAGGGTTTTTAGCACAATGGGTGATATGCTGGTTTTGAAGTGTAATTTTGGCGTTTAGGCCAGTTCTTGAGAAAAATTCTTCGCTTTACATCTCTAAACTTGCAGGAATCCTGCAAGTTATGCTGTTATACTGAAATTTAATGAAAAAATCCCATTATTTTTTCAGCGAGCGTTACCTTTTGCCTTTTCTCAGTGGCTATATAGTAGAGATAATTTTTTCAAAAATTTTGAGGCCAGTTGCAAAAGTTGCGACTGCCTGTCTGGATGATATGATTTGGAATCTTTCTAAAAATTTGAACTTTTTCTAAACAGTTTAAAAAAACCTCGTAATTTTCGCCGTTCTCAGCGGCTATATAGTAAAGACTTTTTTATAAATTATTTACATAGGAGGAACCCATGAACACGGAATTTCAAAATTTACCCAATGTTGTCAGCCCCAAGGAAGTGCAAACTTACTTCGGCATCTCACGCTCGACCACCTACCGCATATTTCACGACGCGACTTTTCCGGCGTTCCACATTGGAAACCGACTGTTAGTGCGGCGGGATGAACTTCTGGACTGGCTGGAACGGCAAAAGGTCAATAAAGCCCAAAACGAGAACCCGAAGATTGTCGGGTCTGATGAATAGCTTTGTGGCCGTACCTGTGGTAGTCTTTGTGTCACGAGAGGAGACGATGCAGCGTGAAAGACACATCCAAAAAAGCCCTGCGCCGGGGGCATAACGAGGGCAACATCCGTCAGCGTACAGATGGGCGGTGGGAGGTAAGGCTATCAGCCGGAATCGACTACAAAACCGGTAAGCCCAGACGCACATCCACCTGCTGCAACACCCGGCAGGAGGCCATTGCCATTCTGCAGCAGCAGGCGCACGAAGTCCGCACACAGGGCTGGCGCGATCCGATGTCGGTGACACTGGGAGAGTGGTATGAATACTGGCTGGACACCTATATGAAGGACACCGTCAAGCAATCTACTTACGCCAGCTACCGCAGTTATCTCAACAAGTACTTTTGTGTACTGGGAAAGATTTTATTAAAGAAATTAGAACCGCACACCTTGCAGGAGTTTTACAACTACAAATTCCGCGAGGAAGGGCTGTCGCCCAAGACGCTTCGCAATTACCACATGGCATTACACAAATGCTTACAGCAAGCTGTAAAAGAGCGTCTGCTGATTTACAACCCCTGCGATGCCGTGACCTTGCCCAGCGGAGAGAAACCCGAAGTCGTAGTCTTTACCAACGACCAGCAGCGGGCGCTGGTGCAAGCCAGCTACCGCCACCGCTACGGTGTGTTTATCCGTTTAGACCTGTGTACAGGGTTACGCATGGGGGAGTTGCTGGCACTGAAGTGGGAAGATATTGACTTTTCTACCGCGCAGCTTCATGTCAGGCGCACGATTAACCGCCTTGCCAAGTACGAAGCCCACGACGGAGAGAACAAAACCGAAATCGTATTTGGCACCCCCAAGACAAAAAACTCCCGCCGTACCATCCCACTGACCCGAACAATGGTTGACGAACTCACTCGCTGGAAGAAACAGCAAGAGCAAGACAAGATTCGGGCAGGGGATAAGTACACCGACGATGGCTTCATCGTCACCAACGAGTTTGGACACTACTTTGAGCAGAAAACTTTCAAGGATTACTACGACCGCCTGTTGAAGGATGCCGACATCGGGCACTTTACCTTCCACGCCCTGCGGCACACGTTCGCCACTCGTGCGCTGGAACGAGGCATGGATTACAAAACACTGTCGTCCATCCTCGGTCACTACTCGGTGGCGTTCACAATGGACACCTATGTCCACAGCATGGACGAACATAAGCGGCACGAAATGGACAAAATGGACGATATGTTCGGGATGCAGTACAGCATCTTCGTTGAGAACCAGCCCTACCCTGTACTCTGCACCTTATCCCCGGACGGTTGCACCGCCCATGTTCCCGACTTCCCAAAAATCGCTACCCAAGCAGCTACGCTGGACGCCGCCCTGCTGGAAGTCAAGCAGCAAATCCAAAAAGCCCTGCGCCAGTACAAGAACCCGCCCATTCCTACCAAACAGGAACAGATCGTCGTACCAAACAACAGCGTGCTGGTACTCGTCAAGGCAAGCTGACCACACCGACCGCTCCTATTTTTACCTGCCAACTCCGCAAGATTTATCCACAAAAAGCGCCCGGACGGTTGAAAAATTCAGCCGTCCGGGCGCAGTCGTTTTGCCGTTTTGGGGGCATTTTGGGGTCAAAGTTACCAGCTTGTTACCACTTTTGCCATAATGTAGAAAAAAGCTCGTTGAAACTTGTCGTTTCAACGAGCTTTTGTTGGTTGCGGAGACAG
>ERZ773185.1157-NODE-1157-length-20705-cov-12.643245_pt1 | contig 20705 bp, 11 predicted proteins | sample MGYA00580531_ERZ773185 | MGnify/ENA primary metagenome ERZ773185 (study PRJEB29015, sample SAMEA2737799) | human gut metagenome | biome: human gut; feature: human-associated habitat; material: faeces | place: China | collected 2012 ...
GCGCTAGCCCAATGGCCGTAAGGCCAAATCCGTTTAAATTCCGTGCGTAATCCGTCAAGCAAGAATGTTCCGTTTACTCTGCGTAATCCGATGAATAAAATAAAGTTTGTTTCATGATTATCCTTATTTCGCCTTGCAATCCGGCAATACAGCCATGCATCTCTTTCCTTCTACGGTCTTCAGGATGCAGCCGATGGTCTTTCTTCCGATATTTCTGTTCACAGGAACCTGCGATTGCGGAATCACTTCTACATAGTGAACGCCGGCATTCGGCACATCCATCGGAAGGACGCCCTCTGCCTGCATCTTCTCATGATTGAATTTATCTACGTCGTCGAAACGCACATAGCGGTTGGTCTTGCTGTCAACGAATCCTACGCATACCGAATCTTCATCGGTGGCGATGGAAGCAAAGATGAGTTTTTCGCCCGCATATCGCTTGAATACCCTGCCTCTCTCTCGCTGCAGAAGCTCTGCCATTGAAACTTTGCAGACTCTTCCGCTTTCATATACCAGAATGAGCCAGCCTTCTTCCTCGTCCTCGTGGACGGCGAGCTTCAGGCGATAGTCTTGCCAGTCATCCTCGTCGAGCAGTTTATATTCATCGGTGGCAAGCAGACAGATTACGGCTGTCACCGGGCGATAGCCTTCCTCGTAGTCGTGCAGCGCATTGTTGCGCAGGCGTGAGGTCTGGATATGGTCGGTGATAGGTGCTGACTCCACATGCTTGATGATGGTTTTTGCCTCCTTTTCTGCTGATGGTGCTTCAGCCGCTGCAGATGCAGTGACGGGTTGCGTGATGGCCAGATGAGGCACATGCTCCTCAGCCCACTGCTTTCTGATGGCAAAGAACTTGTCCTTGTAGTTGCCGTTCACCTTTCGTGCCGATGTTCCCATTCGCTCGAAGTATTCCGAGTTTACGGCGATAGGGTGCGGACATGGTTCGATGTCGATGATGAGCACGGCATTGTTCACTTCATTATCAAAATGGGTGTGCACGTAGTGGGCACCCTCCTGACCCAGGTAGTAAACAATCTGGTTGTTCACATACACCTCGAATTTATCTCTTGAACCCTTGAAGAGCGGATTCTTCAGGTCTTCTTCCAGTCCCATCTCGTAACCGATGTCGGATACACCCAGATAGAGATGTCCACCCTCGGCATTGAGGAAGGCGCAGATTTCCTGCATGATCTTCACGGTCTGAGCCTGCACGTCCACCTTCATCGAGTTTTCCGGATAAACGATAGAAGTCTTGAACTCCGTATGGAAATCTTCCTTGCCATAGTTCTTCTTGTTGGAAGATGACTTGTGCAGCTTGAGCAGTGCCCTGATCTTGTCGAGGATATCGCCAGCCTGGGTAAGGAGTCCCGATTTCTTCACGAAGTTGTGTGACAGAACCAGGGCGGCAAGCTGCTGCAGCTGTGGATCTTCCGTCAGACTGCTCCATTGGTAGAGTTCCTCGTAATGCTCATCGCTGTCGAGACATCCGATGATGCGCAGCTGCATGAAGTCGTGGCGCAGGATGGCATTTCTCTCAAAGAGCTCAGGCTCTGTTTCGGCGATGTGATCTATCTTCTTGGTATCCACCTTGTCTAATGCCGCGAAGTCGTTGAGCAGTTCCAGCAGGGTGAGTCGGCTGTCGTAATAGTTGGTGCGTTCCTTGCTGTCTATCATGATGGCGAGCAGTCGGCAGAAGTTCAGATAGTTATACGCCTTGATATTATCCTCTTCCAGGGTAGCCTTGGCGTCGATGATACCCATCAGTTCTGATACATAGACGCTGTCCATATCCATGGCATCCGCCAGTTCGTCTTTCTCTGCCTTCGGGTTATACACCTCGTGGTTGGCATAGCCGAGCATCAGGTTGTGGAAGGCTTCGGCAAGACTGAATCTGCTTTCCGGCGATTCGCGCAGGAAGGTGCCATAGAGATAGTCGCTGCTGCCCTCGGTGATGTTGTCCACCTCCACGACCATGCCTCGTCTCAGGTCTTCTACCGTCATGCCCGGTGCAGGCGCAACGGATACGGAGAAGCCCTCGCTGCTCACGGCAGGTACTCTAGTCAGACCCGGAACCTGACTGAAAACCAGACAGGTGAGTCGGGAGTTGTAGAACAGGTCGTTCACTCTCACGTCGTCCTCATATTCGCTGATCATGTCGCGCATGGCAAACTCATAGGTTCCGTCGCTCTTCACATTCTTTACGTAGGCACGCAGCAGGAGCGGCATGCCCTGGTATTCAAACGACTGCATGCTGACATCGCCAGGGAAGAAAGGCACCACGTCGTTCAGCACATCCAGCGTACCCGTTCCCTCGTATCCGTCTTCCACCACCTTGCATTCAAACATCATGTCGCCTGCAATCTTCTTTGTGATGATGATATCCGTTTCGTCATCTATATAGAGTGTCTTGTTCTGCTTTCTGGAAGTCTTTCGCTTTTTGGAGAAGAGCGAGTCGTTGATGTACTCCCACAGCTGCTTGAAGTGCTCGATGGTGGTTCCCACCTTTCCGCGCAGGTTCACCGGAGGCTTTTCGTCGAGTCGTACGGAGAGTCCATGCCATAGTCCCATGCGTGCCGACAGGGGCAGGTAGAGATTTTCCTTATCCAGATTCTTGGGTTGGATGGTGATGGCCTGTTCGTTTACGGTGAGCAGAGCCAGATCGCTTTCATATTTAGCCGGTTCGATATTCTCCACGGTTTCGTTCTCCTGCGAGCAGAGCATGTTTGAAAGCACGAAGGCATCGTCGCTGTTGTATGGCAGGGCGGCATCGAATTCCGATTGCGTGAAGAGCGAGAGGAATGATTTCTGCAGTGTCTTGTTCGGATCGCTCACGTTCATGAGCGAGACCAGTCGGTAGAGCAGTGCCTGGTTCAGCGAACTGTCGTAAATCTTATGGGTAGCATGTCTGCCCAGAATCAGTTCGATGGTGAGCACCTGTATCATCGTCTCCTTGGTATGGATGTCGCTGGTGAGTCGGTCGGTCTGGTTATAGATATTGTCCACGTATCCCTGGAGCAGTTTGATCCATTGCATCTGGAATGGTTTTCTGTTCCATAGATACATTTCCTGTCCTCTGATGGTGGTTAAGATGGAATCGATGAGTTTCTCCATGATGGAGAAGTCGAGCATGAAGATACACTGCATGATGCAGAATTGCTTGCGCGGATGATAAATATAGGCGCATGTGGATAGGGTTGAGAGGATTTGGCTGATGGTATCTTCCGCCTTTCCCTTTCTCAGGATTTCAATGGCTTGTATATAGTAGGAGAGCAGCTCGATGACATCCGTGAAGCGCTGTTCGAGCAGAATGCGCTCGGCTTCCTTGCATCGTGGCAGCAGATTTTCGCTTTCCAGCGTTTCCAGGCAGCGGCTATGTATCTGTCGGAGCAGGATTTGCAGTTCGTCCTGGTTCAGGGAGTCAGAGAGTCCTGCAATCCATCTGTGGCATTCCAGGTCGAAGATGTCGGATGGAGTATCTCCGAGCATCAGGTTTCTGAATTCCTGCGTATTCCAGTTTTCCTCGCCTATGATATCATAGAATTCCTTTTCCGACAGTGAGAATTCCGATTTGTCGGCACCCAGTACTTCCACGAGCTGCACGTCCATGTATTTCTGATGGAATTTCAGGATGCGGCATTTTACCATAGGGGTGAGTGCGGCATTGATCACCGTGTCTCTCTTGAGCATGGCAGTGAAGCCAAACTCATCTTCCAGATGGTAGAAGTTGCCCAGTGCCATCTTGATTTTAAAGTTCACCTCGTCGTTTTCCTTGTAGTTTTTTCTCATGAGGTGTTCAATGTCCTGTGCGATGAAAACCTTACCCAGATGGGTGGTAATCATCAGGCAGTTGAGTGTTTCCGGAGCGGGTTGCCTTCTCTGGAAGTCAACCTGTGCCACCTTGTAAATTCTGTCTTCCACTTCGATGACGAACTTGTGTTCTTCTTCATCTACTCGCAGAACCTTTGCTTTGATGTTTTTGATATTATTCATACTGATATGATAAGTATTATGATAAATGTTTAAACCGAATACAAAGGTACATAAAAAAAAGATTTCCCTTATAAAATGCGCTTAAAATATTACTTTTTAGTGTGTTTTTATTAAAATAAGGCTTTCTTTTTCTCAAATAGTCATATCCGTAATCATATAGGACAACAAAAAGACCATTGCATTCCAGAATGATGCAATGGTCTTGATATTCTCAGTTACTCCGATAAGTAATGCCGGGTGTCGTATCACTTATTGATGTATTTCTTGCTCTTTGTTACAAGAATACCCTTGGTGTTCTTGTAAACCTGCTTGCCTGTGGTATCGAAAGTCTTGTCTGTCTTGTCATCCTCGTTACAGGTAATCTGCCTGATACCACTGGTTGAATCTACCACGTATGTGAACTCAGCCACATCACTGTCGTACATGCTTTCTTCCGTTGCCATCGCCTTGATGGTTACGGTTTCGTCGATGATGATAGGAGTACCGTCGTATACCTTTCTTGCCTCTGTATTGAGGCATGGGCATGAGCCGTCGAGAGTGTAGTAGATGGTAGCTCCTTGCGTAGCACATGCCAGTGTGATAGCCGTACCCTTGTTCACTGCCGATCCTGAAGCGATGTTGGCAGTAGGAGTGGCCACCAGCTGCTGGTCGAGCTGTTCCACCTTCACCATCGTGCTAGCTTCCAGTTCGTAGCCATCGATGGTGTAGAAGAGCGAAGCTGTTCCTGGCAGTTCGCCCGATACTTCGATGGCAGCCTTTCCGTCTTCTCCAAGCGTGATGCTTGTAGTTTCGGTGTGGGCTATCATACCCGAAGATGAGGTTACGAGCAGGGTCTTTCCGGCTGCTGCAGATGCAGGGAGAACTTCCACATTGATTACTGCGCTCTGTCCGTATCCGATAGTTGCCGTACTGTCGCACAGAATCTTGCGAACCTCAGGTTCGATGGTGAACTTCTGCTGGTAATCGTCCTGCATGCGTATGCCTGCATAACTCTTTACCCTGTTGCTTACCATCAGCGTGATATCCTTGTTTTCGAAAGGTTTCTCTGCTTCGATTCTGATTCTTGACGCATAGATTTCGCTTTCGTCAGCGTATGCAGATTCCGCATTGAGCAGCTTTATCTGTGCCTTTGCGGCATTCTCTCCATCCATGACGATGAGGTTTTCGGTGGTAAGAAGTTCAGGCATCATGTATTTGTCGAACTCCACTTCCACTGCGTCTTCGTATGCCTTTGCCATCTTCACGGCAGGCTGTACGTTCTGTTTCATTCCGATGTTGACCTCGAGCTGTGGAGGAGGCACAGGCAACCACTCGCTATGAGTAGTTTCGTATCCATCCTTCTCAAACTTCACCTGCCACATACCTTGTGGAACATCCCACTGATACATACCATTTTCGTCGGTGAAGAGAGGATTTTCCTGGGCATATTCCTCTGCATCCCACTTCACGATGTTCTCGTGCAGGTCGCCATACATATCTTCCACGGTTTCCTTGTAGTAGCAGGTGGCGGTAACACCTTGCAGTCTGTTGCTAGCCACAGCTTCGTAAACATAGCCCGATGGGTCGTGGATAGGGTTGAGCGGGTCGAATGGCGGCAGAGGAGGGATTGGGTTGAGTCCCTGTGGTATGCACTTCAGTGCTGCGATGTTCTTCCCCAGATTCTCTATCTGCTTGTCAACCGCCCAGTCAAAAGCGAGTCTTGCCAGCTTGACAACACCTTTCTGTACGATTCCCCATACGGTTCCAGCCAGTGAAATTCCGGCAGAAGCAAAGGAGCCTACAATGCCAGCCACGATTTCTGCATCAGAGGTGAATGAACCCACCAGGTCGGCAGTGGCCAACGCAATGACTGTTCCTCCCAGGAAGAAGCATTGTGACTTATAGGTATCAGCATTGATCTGGTCTTCCGGACATGGATCAGGTATAGCCTTATAATACGTGATGAGGGTATTCATGTCGCTAATCAGGTCGGCAGCTGCAGCCAGGTAGCCTACCACCGGTAAAGCCTTGAACAGTCGCTTGAAGCAGCCGTTAGCCGTCTTCAGCGCATCCTTGGCCAGGAACAGGTTTTTCTGCAGAAGCAGCTTTTCAACCTTCCATTTCAGCACCTCGCCCTTCATGCCTTTCTTGCCGGCAGCTTCGATGTAGAAGTCAGCTTTTGCCAGACGGAATTCAATTTCCTCAATGGCGTTCTCCAGCACCTTGGTAGCCTGTCCTGCCTTTTCCAACAGGTTGCCGAACATCTTGTTGATTTTGTCTACTACATCATTGATCTGCTTGATTCCTTCCTGTGCATATTGGATGAATCCCTTTTTGTCTCCGTCCTTCTTTGCCAGGTTGAGATTTTTTTCAGATGTTGCTGATGTTGTAATTTCCAGATAGATGCCTCGCTTCAGGTCCACATAGGTTTCCTGGTTGGCAAGTGTCTTGATGAACACTTCGCTGGAGTCATTGAATGCATAGCATTGGAATCCGTCTTCCAGGAGTTTCTCCTTGCTGTATCCGTCGCTCTTCTTGAGCTTGAGGGTGGCACCGTTTGACAATGAAAATTCACACTCCTTTGTAGGGTCGAAGGTGAGTAATTCCTGCCATGCGGTGAGCGTCTTCAGCAGCGAATCGCTGGTAGAGAGTTTTGACTGGTATTCCTTTTCCAGGAACTGCTCCAGCTGTTCATCGCTCATATTGGCGATGGCAGTCTGTATATCGCTGATATCCACCTCATGGGTAGCATCCAGTCCCAGCTCTTCCAGTTTCTGTGCCATCTCTTCATCAGAAAGCGGCTCGTCACCATTGAAGAGAGTCTTGATGATTTCTCCGTTCTTCCTGTAGTTTTCTATCAGGTTATTGATGCTGCCCACCATTTCTTTCCACTGCTCGATGTCGAGTATGGCAGAGGTTTCTGCATCAATCTTGGCACTGATATTTACAGGCAGGTTGTCGCTTTCAAATTTGCTGGTGGCTATCCACTTGTCGCGCTTCTTGTCGTACTTCGCCTCAAGAGGTCTTACTTCGTTGCCGCTCGTATATATAAATAAGGTGACACCGTTTACCTTGGTAGTGTCGTTGTTGGTCAGGTCGGCTACGAAGGTGAAGTCAGTACCGGTGTAGAACTGGTATGAACTTTCGCTCGTCTTGTTGTTTTCGAAGTCGAATGTTACTTCCAGGTTCTTGCGCATCCATCCGTTGTAGAACGACATGGTTACCGTCTTTACCTCTATTGCATTTTCGTCGTACAGACATTCCTTGGTCTCCGAACGGAGTTCCACACCTTGCCTGGTGGTTACCTTGGCAAAGATGTTGTGGCGTGATAGGTTGTACGCATCGTTGAGTTCGCATTTGCTGTTCCACATGCCGTTAGCCAGAGATGTGGTCTGGCCGATGAGAACATCGCCGTCATAAATGAGGATTTCTGATCTGCCCACAGCTGTACCGCTTACGGCAATCTGCGTCTTAGCCACGGTGGCAGGCACGTTGATGGATAGATCCTTGGCGGTATAGGTGGCAGAGCCGATAGGCTGAGTCACGGTTTTGCCATTGATATCAAACTGTGCCATGGCACTTGGTGCGTATTCTCCACCCAGGGTAGGGATTACGCAGAATCTCACGCGGTCGGTATAGCGTGCCATCGGGATGGTGAGTCGGTTGCCTTCCAGCGAGTAAGTGCTGGTGGTATTGCCCACCATCACTGAGTTCTCCACGAACGAGCATGCCTCAGGAATATCAACCACCAGGTTCACGTTGCTCACCTTCTTGGCATAAGCCAGCTTGAAGTCTATCTTACCCGTCAGGGTGAGGTAATTGCCAGCCACGATGCTCTGCTTGTTTACGGTGAACGAGGTGTTCTCGCCCGTATAGTAAAGTTTGCTTTCGTTGAGAGTAGGAATCTGGTCGATTACCACCTTTGCAATGTTTCCGCTCTCCACCTTTACGGATGTTTCTACGTAGTCGCTTCCGCTTTTCAGTCCGCTCTGCTTCAGCTGCTGCAGCTCATACATGGTGTTGAAGAGCTTGCTGCTTCCCATGCTGATGAGGGTATAGTAACCGTCTGTCAGGTTGCTGATGGTGAGCGAAGCATTGCTGTAGTCGTAAGTCTTTACCAGTTTTCCTGCTGCATCATAGAGCGAACCTACCACGGCCCCATTGAAGTTCTTGCCGTAGGAGGCTTCAATCTTGCCCAGTTCCACGATGCTGATGTTGGTGTTTGCCTTCATCTGGCCGTCGATGGTAGCCACGCTGCTTGTTGGCATGAATGCCGATGTCTTGCTGGTGGCTGTAATTTCCAGCACGTCACCTTCGTTCACTTCCTCCAGGAGCACAATCTGCGGATACTGCACGTTGTATTGGCTGATGGTGCGTTTCTGGGTCTTGTTATAGATGCCGAATATTACGTTGTTGTAATCGCTGAACCAGTTTTGTGCATTTCCTTCTCCTGCGTTGCCATCCTCACATTTTCTGTAGTTGAAGCTGAGGTTGATGGTGGCTCCCGATATCGGTTTCAGTGCAATCTCCCCCAAGTCCACCTTCTCTTCCTTTGATGTAGCCAGGTTTTCATACGTGCTGCTCTGGCTGATGTAGTCGCTGGCATTGAAGGTGATGCTGGTAGGCACATTGCTCAGTTCCAGTTCGTAGAAGCCCTGCGCATTGGTCTTGCCGCTGATGGTCTTCGTATATTTTCCTCCGAAGGTCTGCGATGCGCTGATGGTAGCTCCATCCAGTGCGTTTCGGGTCACCAGGTCTTTCACCTTTCCGCTTACCTTCACGGTCTGCAGAGGATTGAGCTGCAGTTTGATGACATTGTCATTCTCCTTTACGGTATAGGTGGTTTGCGCAGGAATGGTATATTCCATTGCCAGTTCCTGTGACAGTGCAAGACGATAGCTCAGCTTGCTGCCTGCAAGCAGTCCGCTCATGTTGCCAGTCTGCGCCAGATAGCTTCCGGTTTCGTCGAGCCAGGTCACCTGCACCTGGTTGGTAACGTCATTTCCGTCAGGTGTTGTCACGCTGATATTCAGATTCTGCGGCATCGCCACATCCTTGAACGTTACGTTCACATCTTCATCCTTCACCTCCACATCATTCAACTGTGCGAATACATCGCCGCGCTGGTTGCGCAGGGTAACGTTCCAGGAGGTGTTCTTGATGAGGTTGGCAAAGGTGTAGGTGGTGCGGTTGGTCATCACATAGTGCATCTTCTGGCCACTCTTGGTGTTGGTCAGTTCAATCCACATCTGCTCATACTGTTTGGTATCGATGCCTTCCGGCAGCGATACGGCGAGAGAATGGATGTCGTCCTGTATAGGGAGCAGGGTGAAGTCTTTCCATACATTTGCCTCCTGATAGAGCGGCAGTGACGAAGCCGGTACATATACCACGAGTCCCTCGCCTGTGTCTCTGAATGCCTTTTCGTCCACGCTAGGCGGAGTCATGGCATAGATTGTTACCGACGCCAGGCGGCTGTCATAGGCGAATGCGTTGTAGCCAATCTTCTCGATGCTGGCAGGAAGGCATACCGACTCCAGGTTGGTGTTGTCGAAGGCGTATGACGGAATCTCCGTAATTCCAGTCACTCTGCTGATATCCAGCAAGGTACAATTGCTGAATTCGTTTGCCACGCCGAAGTCGTAGTCATTCATCTTGCCAGCCACGGTAATCATCTGCACGTCCGACGTGTTGGCGCCGTTGATGGCACTCCATATACTTCCGCTCAGATTTCCCGGCTTGAAGTCATCCACGATTACTTCGCCCAGTTCCTTGTTCCAATAGTTCTTGTTCGGGTTGTCAGGATTCTGCGGATCGTATTCAAAGATGGCAGTAAGCTGCGTTTTCTTCTTTGGAACCACGAATCTGAAACTCTGCTCATTCGAGATGACGGAATCTCCGCTCATCCACTTTCTGAACACGAATCCATTGCTTGGATAAGCATACAGGTCGATGCTGCTGCCTGCCGTGAAGCGGTCGCTGCTGAAGTTGAAGCTTCCACCATTGGCAGGGGAAGCCGTCAACTGCACGGTATATTTCGTATTCATTTCTTCCGGGTTCTCCGGATTTTTCGGATTGTATTTCAGCAGAGCCGTCAACTCTACGTTTCTTTCAGGCATTGTATAGTAGAACCCTCTTTCTCTGCTCAGGGTGTCCTTGCCGCAAACCCATGCCACCATCTGGAAGCCTGAATTCGGATATGCCTCCACGTAAATCTGCTTGCTGGCTTCCCACTTCTGTTCTGAAGCGTAGTTGAAGCTGCAGCCGTTGCTTGGAGAAGCCTTTAGCTTGAGGCTGTATTTCCTGATTGGCACCTGCGGGTCTCCAGGGTTGGCAGGGTTATAGTCGCTGCTTTGTGCCCATAGAGGCAGTTGTGCCAAGCATAGAAACAGCATGAATAATATCCTGTGTTTCATGTCTCTTCGTTTTAAGTACTATATTACTACTTTACCATGGTAACCTTCTGGGTTACGTTGCCCACCTTGATGATATACAAACCACCTGGCACATTGAAGATAGCTTCTGTTCCATTCTGGTTCTTCAGCAGTTTTCCGTCTGCACCATAGAGTTTGATGTCTTCCTTGGCAGTTGCCGTTACATGGATGCAGCCAGCCTGGGTGCTGATATGGATGCTGCCCGTGTTGGCATCCAGGGTGGTGATACCCGTGGTGTTTCCACGAAGGATAAGACTGAATCGGTCTCTGCTTTCACCAGCCTTGGCTGTAAAGCGATAGCCAGTCTCGTCGAGGGTGATTTCCTTGCCTTCCTGCTTATCCAGGAGTACGGCCTGCTCCGGTGCATCCATCAGGCTGATGGTATAGTTGCCACCCTGTGCGAATCTTGCTCCCAGCTGGATGATGCCGTTGCCGATAGGTCGCTCGTTGATAGCGTAGTCGGCATCGCTCTCGATGGAGTAGAGCTGAGCCGACAGCGTTTCCTCGCTCATCATCTTGCCTGCATCATGGGTTGCGTTATAGCTCATTTCTGCCTCCGGGTTGATGACGATACGTGTGCGGTCGGCTGTGTTTTCGCCTGTAAGCGTCAGGTTGTAAACCTGGCGTGCTGCGTTGCCGGTCTGCATCTTGGCACGTGTTTCCTCAATGTCTCTTACATTCCTGTTGTGCTGGCGTCCTTCTGCGAGGAAGGTAATCTCAGCCTGGTCCACAGGGCGCTGAACGAAGAAAGCTTCTCCTGGCCAGAGGATGTAGTTGTCATCCACCAGAGAATATGCCTCGTAGGTAGAGTTGCTCATGTTCCAGGTGGTGATAGGGGCGCCAAAGTCCATGAATCGGGTGTCGAAATAACATGGATATGGGTTGCCGATGAGGTTCCAGCTGCGGTTATGAGAGAACTCAGACAGATATTCCTTCAGTTCAATCTTCTGGTCGGTTGATGCGAAGAGATTGTTTTTCTCTGCATCGTTGATAGCCTTGAATTGGAAGAGTACATGATTATTCCAGCCATCGTTGTTGGTGCATTGCAGGATGTAGCCTTCGTGTGCATGCAGGATGCTGTCGGCTGTCATGTTCTGCCAGGTCTTCTCCTTCTGCTCGTTGGCTCGTGCCAATCCTGAGTATTTGCGGATTACCCACTGCGTCTCATCGGTGAGACACTGGAAATCAGATACCTTCACGTTGAATGGCATGGAGAGGAAGACCCAGCGCTGCTTAGGCACATACAGTTTAGTACTGATACTGTCGGCACGCATGGTAGCCTCGTTGATGAGGGTTCCGTGGATATTTGCACTGGTTGAGCTTGACTGATTGATGTAGTAATTTGGATCGTATGTAAAGTCAAACTTGCTGAGTGACAGCATACTGTTTCCCTTCACGGTCAGGCTTCCGCCATTCCCACCATAAGTATCAATCAGCATGCTAGGCTTGTAGTCTGCAGGGAGAGAGTCTGGCAGATTAAGCGTAAATTCTTTCCAGATGTTCATACTTTCAGGAAGTTCATCTGTTGCCTTGATATTGGTGAATGCATCCCAGCCCCGCGTCTGCTTGTAGACATTGAGCACGAAAGTAGGCACATAGAGGGTTCGCTTGCTCATGTCCATGCCTCCATTGAAAGGATTTTCATTCCTAACCTGTGGAGGTACCAGTGCCAGACAAGTAACTTCTTTCAGATTTTTGCAATAAGTGAAAGCGTTATTAACGGCAGTTACACTGGCAGGTATGGTAACCTTTTCCAATGAATTGCATTCGTAGAATGCTGCATATCCTATCGTTTGCGTTCCCTTTGGAATTAAAATCTCCTTCAGGTTATTGCAATGTGCGAATGCATTATCTCCAATGGTTTCCAGTTGTTCCGGCATGCTGACGGATGCCAAATTTCTTAACTCATAAAAAGCTCCGCCAGCGATGGTCTTCAGCGAAGAAGGCAGTTCTAATGTGGTCAGCGCATAGCACTGATAGAAAGCATTACTTCCCATATAAACCAGACCTTCAGGGAATTTGATGCTCTTTATATTGTAACAACCATAAAAAGCAGAATTGCCTATGCTCGTTACACCATCAGGAATGACTACACTCTCAAGAGACTCGCAGTATCTGAATGCCCCTTCTCCGATGGTCTTGAGATTCTTAGGCAAGGTAACCTTCTTGATGCCACGTCGCTCACTAAACAGATAATCTGGTATGTTTTCCATATCCACCTCAGAAAGATCCGCCTCTACGAGGTTAGGCATGCGCTTCTGAATATTGTAGATATCGTCATCGTTGAGCTTACCCTTGATGGTCAATATGTTGACATCGCTGATATTCTCGGTCTTCTTAAGGATTTCATTACCCAGTTCTCCCGGTGTAGCCAAATCCACAGAGATGCTGAAACCCTTGCCAGCCAGCAGGATATAGTTCTTCCATCCTTCCACTTCCTTATAGCTGTTGAGGCTTCCTTCTGGAATATTGATGATTCTCAACTGATTTGTGCCGTATAAAAAGTCTTCCCCCAATGTAGGCGATTTCACAGGTTTCATCACCAGATGTTTGAGATTGGTGTATCCGAGGCAGTAGTTTCCCATAGATTTTACTGATTCCGGAATCTCAATTTCTTCCAGGTTTTGGCAATTATAGAACGCATAGTGGCCTATGTCTTTGATGCCATCAGGCAGATTCACCTTTCTGATGTTGTCATGTGTGTCATAAAACACAGAATTATATCTGCTGCTGATGCTTACCACCTGATAGGTCTTGCCATTATAGTCCACGGTGGCTGGAATAATGGCAGTATCACCTTTCTTATTATAGCGATAAAGCGTGGCAGTGAGGGTGGAATCCACTACCGTGTATTGTAAACTGTCGACAGTAATGTCGTTGACGGCGGTACCTTGTCCGCTTCCAGCGTAGCATTGCAGTGATATGCAAGCCATTGCCATGATTGTGAGGTATCCTTTATCCATAATTCTGGAGTTTAAAGGGTGAATAAAAAGTTAAATGTCTCTCTGCATCTGCAGCCTGTTCTTATCAGTTGTTGATATATGATTTTCCTTGCAGACACATTTATTGTGCAAATATACAACTTTTCTGCTTACGTCATGTCAAATTCCTTTGAAAAATGCATTTGTAGTGTGAATTTATTATATTTGTCTTAAAATACATTAAATGTTAGATGAATATGCTAATTAGTGACACAATTCTATTAATTTTGCAGAATAAATAACATTTTATGCTTATGAAGAGAGTACTACTTACTTTTATGGCTGCTGCCGCAACCGTTGCCGCAACAGCACAAGACATTTACATGACTGATTTCTCTACGGAGGATGAGTTCCAGAAATGGACGGTTATCGATGCCAACGAAGATGGTGCTACCTGGAAATTCGATGCCGAGGGAAGCCAGTCACACGTTTATTACCCTTATTCGGCAACGAACCAAGCTGACGACTGGTTGGTTTCTCCTGCCATTACCCCAAAGAAAACGGGTAACCTGCTGGTGAAATATACCACCTATGGTACCACCTATGGTGAGAGAATCGAGGTGCGCACAGGTTCAAAGCCAACCGTCAGTGCCCTGAAGAAACTTCAGAATCTCAACGATGCTGTCAAGGGTCTGGCTACCACGGAATCATTTATCTATAGTGCCAAGGAAGGCGAGCCTTTTTATGTAGGATTCCGCTGCTTCAGTCCTGCCGACCAGTGGAAGTTCTATATGTGCAACTTCAGTGTTTCTGAAATCGACAAGGCAATCGATTTGCAGGCCACCGACTTGCTTGCCCCTCAAACAGGTGATAATCTTACGGATGCAGAAACCGTGAAGATCAGGGTTGCCAATATCGGCTACGATGCCAGCAAGAACTTCAAGGTAGCTTATCAGATTGACGACCGTGAGCCAGTGGTAGAGGATGTGAATGCCACCCTGGAGGCTGGCGAGAGCATGGAATACGCCTTCAATACCAAGGCAGATTTCTCAGAACCACGCCACAACTACAATGTCAAGGTCTATTCCATCGATGCAGATGATTACAACATGGCCAACGATACCTGTCAGGTAGTCGTGCGCCACAATGGTGCCCTCACTCCTCCATGCACATGGGGATTTGAGCCTAACGAGGACAATGTGCAGTTTAAATACTACAACCTCAATGAGGATGATGGTGCCTGGACCCTGTATTCAAGCCTTTGGATGAATATGTCACGCACGGGTGTAACCTGTCTTGCCTATAATTATAATAAGGAGAACAATGCCAACGACTGGGCAGTTCTCGACCCAGTGAAGGTAGAGGCTGGCTACTACGTATTGCGCTACTGGTATTCCGGTTCCGACAGCCATACCGAGAAGTTGGGCGTATATTATGGTAATGGTAATACCCCTGCCGATATGACCAGCAAGATTGATGAGCAGACCGTTCAGCAGGGTGCTTACCAGGAGGCGTTCAAGGTAATCAAGTTCGACAAGCCACAGACCATCTATCTGGGCTTCTATGCCTTCAGCGACAAGGATGAGAACTGGCTCACCATCGACGATGTGCAGTTCTACAAGGCATCCAGCGATGCATCCGACCTGGGTATCAACAGTATTTCCAAGCCATTCGATTATGCCCGCACTCCTAACGACAAGAATGTGGAGTTCGAGGTTCAGAATGTAGGCATCAAGGATGCAGAGGGTAAGGCCATCATCTCTGTAGATGGTGAGGTGAAGAAGGAAATCGCCCTCGATATGAAGGCGCAGAAGATCACTTCTTTCACAGCCGAGGATGTCATTGCAGGATTGCCACAGGGCAAGCACAAGCTGAAGATTGAGATTCAGAGTGCTGATGACAGTTCTACTGATAACAACGTGATTGAGAAGGAGTTTGTATCACTCGGTACACCAGCCATCCTCTATGATTTCGAGGATGCGAAGATTCCTGAGGACTTCAGCTTCTATGTAGGCGACAAGGGCACTGTGAACCCTAATGCCGGTGAGGAATTCAACGAGCAGGGCTGGGGTATCTTCAACCTTGGCAAGCACGAGATGCTGGGCGAACACCTTCTGGCAGGTACATCCTGGATTGATGGTGCGACACCAGACCGCTGGATTATTCTTCCACAGGTGAAGGTTACCGATGAGAATACCTATTTTGCATGGGATGCGAACTCATTCAACGCTTATGGCAACCTGGACAGCTATAATGTGAAGGTTTCAGATGGTTCTACCAATCCTGCAGATTACTGGTATACATCTGAGGCAAAGATTTCCAACGAGAACACTACTCCAAAGACTCGCGGTATCAGCCTTGGCAAGTACAATGGCAAGAATATCGCCGTGGCCTTCAACATTGTTTCCAAGAAGGGTGAGGCACTCTGCCTCGACAACCTCGGATTCTATGGTGGAGTAGAGAAGGTGGCTACCGGTATCAAGGATATTGCCAGTGATGCCAGCGAGGTGATAGCCTTCGACAGCAACAGTTTCGCTGCAGCCGGAGCCGCATCTATCAGCATCGTTGATGTAAGCGGAAGAACCGTGATGAATGTAAATGGCAATGAGGCAAGCATCTCTTCATTGCAGCCGGGCGTCTATGCCGCAGTAGTCAACTATGGCAACGGCAAGACCAGAACCGTGAAGTTTGTGAAGAAATAAATAGAAGATAAATGAAATCAAGAAACGGCATCAGGAACCCCTGGTGCCGGGAAAGTTCTTCAATATAAAATGGCATTAGAATATGGAGTTTTCCATATCCTAATGCCATTTCTTTTATTTCTCTGAAAATAAACTCGGATAATGAGTCTGTTCTCATATTTTTTTTGTATTTTTGCAACGTGTTCTACGTTCCAAAAATCTCTTTCGCCTCCAGGCAAGGACAATCCTTGGGAGTCGTACCCGGCAAATCCCGATGACCCACAATCTCGGCTTTCGGAAAAAGCCTCATCAGGACAGCAAGCAGTTCACGGATTCTGGAATACTGCTCCGGAGTCAGGGTGTTGGAAGGTCTGCCTTTCTCGTCCAGACCGCCCTCGTAGCAGATACCTATCGAGCAGCGGTTGTAGGGGCGGGCATGGGCACCAACCTCCAGCAGGAAACGGTGTTGCGTGCAGCTGCCGTCCCTTCGCACATAAAAGTGGTAGCCGATGTCACGGAAACCGCGTGCCAGATGGTCGCGTCGCAACTGCTCCACCGGATAATTCCGGTTGCATCTCGTGGCAGAACAATGCAGCACGAGATACTTCACAGACTCTGGCGACATCATATATCGCCCGTCCTCCACTCTGGCGAGGAGAGTCCGCTCATTGCGGACCATCTCCCCACCAATTGTCATAGGAAACTGATCTTTTGTCATAAGCAAAAATCAGGTGTTTAGGAATTAGTACTTGAAACATTGGGCACACGAGCTGACACCCAAGGCCGTGAGAGCTGCAATCAATGCCTGCAGCACGGCATAGAGAACACTGGTCCAGGAAATCTTCCTGTTGGGAACATCATTTAAATTCATAGGCATTGATGATTTTAGATTACTACGTCAGAAGAATCACCATCGCTGCCGCCACCCTGGTCAGTATTGCCACCCTGGTCGGTGCCGCCCGTAGTACCCGAACCGCCTGCGCCCTGGGTGTTATCGCCTGAGCCCGGGTTCTTGTTCTCGCCGGCAGAACCGCCGCCATCAGCATCACCTGGAGTCTTGCCCTTCTTCTCGTCATCGTAATTCACGAGTTCGATGTTGTCAGGAACCAGGTTATAGACACGGCTTCCGTTCTTCAGCAGGCTATACGCAGGACGGAAGGATGGGATGAGGCTCTTCACGAGCTTGGCGTTGGCATTCTTCTCGTTCTCCACGGCACCGCTGGTGATGAAGCGGAGGTAAAGCTTGCCGAAGCCGAGCAGCTCGATGTCGTAACCCTTCTTCAGGTTCTCCTTCACATAGTAGGCATAGCGGTCGAGCACAGCCTTTACGTCGGCAGGAGTAGCGGTAGACTCCATAGAGATCTGCTTAGCAACCTCTTCGGTTGTCAAAGTACCATAACTGTAAGGGCGAACGCTGTAGAGTGTTTTACCCTTCTTAGGTCCCATGTGGACCACTGTCTTTAAAACTTTGTAACTCTTACTCATAAAACAAACTGTTAAAAGGTTAATAATTAAGTTTTTGTCTGATAGACGTTGCAAAGATACAACAAAAAAAGAGCAAAGTCAAGTGCGTTTACTATTCATGCTGTTTGGTTTACTTCTGATTCACTGCTCGTTTACAAAAATTAAAAATGATGGATATGCTAGTACAAAAAGAAGCAAGAATCGAGACTCCGTTATTGAAGCTCCGCCAGGAAGAGCTTCATCTTGCTATATATATTAATAATGTGGAGACCTTGGAAGAGTATGTTGCCAAGCTCTCTGTATGTGTCAGTGCCCGCGAACTGGCACTGGTGGTTGATGACATGGTGTGGGATTCAGCCGTGAAGGTGGATCGCGATACGGCGGTGATGCAGGAGTTCATCCGTGTTCTTCTTCCGCTGGCTCCCCATGTCACCACCGGCATCAACAATATCCGCAAGCAGATTAACAATCTGCTGTGCAAGTCCTAATTTTCTTATTTTACTTGCTTCGCCAGATGTTCATATAAACATCTGGCGAAACTAACATCATTGACTTAGCTTTCTGAGTTCTTCTATCATGCGGCCCAATTCTGAGAAAGTATAATCTCTATTGCCTGCGCTTTTTTCCAAAATCGAACGGTTGGAATTATCAATAGCGACAGACAAACTACCACCTTTCTTCTCAAAGTAAGAATGGAGACCTCTGCATTTGATAAAGAAGTCTATCTTCTTGCGATAATCACAACATTGGTTTAAATCTCTCAACAAAGGCTCTTGTTCAACATACATCTTTGATGTATAACGGAAATAATAAAGAAAGAATAACTCGGTGCAAAGATGAGTTTCAAAGAACTTTACCTCGCAAAAGATTCCTTTCTTTGGCTTATCAATTATCGAAGCATACTTCTTTTTTAAACGAGCATATTGCGAACGTTCTGGCTCTCTATCCTTGGTATCCATGTCTATCACGCAGAAGATATGGCTATAACCAAGGGAGATGCCTTCTTCTATCTTATGTTCCAACTCCTTCAGACTAGTGTGCTTAGGATAGTCGGGCTTGATAGTTAAACCTTTCAGTTCATCACATAGCGACTTGAAATAGAAAAACTCGGTTGGTCCTTCTCCCAATATCAGTATTGTATTTCTTTGCTTGCCCATAACTTAGTCCTCCAAATCTACAAATATAGAACCTAATTCAGGCTTTGCTCCTAATCTGCCAATTCGATACGAATTGTAAAGAGAGAGATTCTTGTGCAAGCCATAAGAATCACCACGACTATACTCTGACGAAGCTGTCTCCTTGTTTTTCTCTACGAACCATACCACGCCGCGATTGTCATTAATCATGTCTTGCGACAGCAAGGTGGTCTCTTGACTTGTAATCAATAGTTGCGACTGATCCGAATTAAACAGGAAGATGTTGAGATAATAGAACAGCAAATCATAATGCAAATCTTCTCCCAACTCATCCAAGTAATAGATGTGGTTGCCACTTATCAAATCGTATAGCGTATCCAAAATACGGATGAACTTAAGCGTTCCCTTGGATTGCAATTTGAGAGAAACGTCAAAAGTTCCTTTCTTGGAATGATTTTCAAAGACTACCGATTCAACCGTTGGACGCAACAGCTCGTTCTTGACAGATGTCGGAATAGATTCCTTCTGAATATGCTCACGGAAATCCTGAGATAGCGAACGGTCTTCCAATACAGGGCGAAAATCTGTGATATTCAAATCTGCCTTTTTCAGCATCTGACAGAAAAACTGATGCTTGTTTTTGTCATCATACGCAGCCTTTAGAATCTCAACAATACCTTTGCTTTCGGTATCACCATCCACATTATGGTAATGAGTCATGATGTATGAATGAAGCTTTGCTAATGGCTCTATATCTTCCTTAAAGGTGTTTTTAAGGCAAACCGACAGGACACTATGATTATTGAGTGTATTCTCACGAATACTATCCTGGGTCTTTTGTAGCAAGCGAAGACTTGCACCAAATTTGATTTCTGCCTGTAGATTTTCTCCCTTGTAGGTACGTTCGTAAAAAAGAGCTTTGGAGCCTTTTGGGTAGTAATTAAGCTCTTCATGGAGAATCTGGTTGACATCAAACCGCACCTGATAGTCATAACGAATTTCCTCTGCATAAAAGGAGACGAACATTTCTGTTGGTTCACTCTTTGTCAACTCAAAAGGAATGCATCTTGTAATCTTCATATTAGCGTTTCCCTTTGGATAAGCCAAAAGATGGAAAACTTCATCCAGTGCCCATAGCATGTTGGATTTACCTGAAGCATTTGAGCCATATAATACACCTAATTTATAGAGACATGTACCATCAGGCATCTCCGCTACAAGTTCGGAAACAGAACCCTTTGCAACAAAGTTCAGCTCCTGTTTGTCACCTATCGACAAGTAATTCTTTACCCAAAAACTTCTTATCATATTCTGAATATTTTAGCCAAATTCGTAATTTTCCTACAAAAATACGATAAATATTTCATAAATCGACTAAAATACGGATTTTTTTTAGATTAATATCATATTTTAATAGTGTTGAATACATAGGAAGGGATGCTGCAATGGGATAGATTTTGTTACATACGGAGATTGCATAACGTGCAAAAATCCCCCAATGAGGGATAAAAATGCTTAAATCCATCCCTCATTGAGGGAACTTTTCGAAAGAATTCATCCCTCATTGAGGGATTATTTGTATCTTTGCCGCAGTTTTAAATAATATTCATCTAAAAGAGCAAGATATGATAGAAAATAAACTATATGAATATATGGCGGAGCTGCTGAAACGTACTCCGCTTGATTTCATCAGATATAAATATGATGAAATCAACTGGAATGGACGGTTAATAGGTATCGTGGGACCGAGAGGCGTAGGAAAATCCACCATGATACTTCAGCGCATCAAGCTATCCAAGGAAGGCCATCACCTGTATGTGTCGGCCGACAACATCTATTTTTCAAATCATTCCCTGGTTGACTTCGCCGACGAGTTTATCAAGGAGGGTGGTACACATCTTTATATAGATGAAATTCACAAGTATGCCGGCTGGAGCAGAGAACTGAAGCAAATTTACGACATGCATCCATCCCTGAACCTTATCTTTACTGGTTCATCGGTATTGGACATCAAGAAGGGAGAAGCTGATCTGAGCCGCCGTGCACTGATGTATATGATGCAAGGCTTGTCGTTCAGGGAATACCTGCAACTTTTTGAAG
>ERZ773185.1164-NODE-1164-length-20614-cov-4.111095_pt1 | contig 20614 bp, 18 predicted proteins | sample MGYA00580531_ERZ773185 | MGnify/ENA primary metagenome ERZ773185 (study PRJEB29015, sample SAMEA2737799) | human gut metagenome | biome: human gut; feature: human-associated habitat; material: faeces | place: China | collected 2012 ...
GCGCTGGCAGCGTGAAATAATGGTCGGAAGCACCTTCTGCGGTTCTGTCGTCGCCAGAATGAAGATGACGTGAGACGGAGGTTCTTCCAAAGTTTTTAACAGCGCGTTGAAGGCGCCGGAGGACATCATGTGAACTTCGTCGATAATATAAACTTTATAGCGTCCTTCCAATGGGGCATATTTTACTTTTTCAATGAGTTCCCGGACTTCGTCGACGCCGTTGTTGGATGCAGCGTCAATTTCCACGATATCGGGATGATTTCCCTGTTGGATTGCCAGACAGCTGCGGCATTGATTGCACGGTGCATTCTGTTGATCCTCGCAATTCACCGCTTTGGCCAACAGCTTGGCAATGGTCGTCTTCCCGGTCCCGCGGGGACCGCAGAACAAATATGCATGGGCGATTTTATTTTGCTTTACTGCGTTTTTCAGCGTCGTGACAATGTGCTGCTGACCTACGACTTCTTCAAAGGAGGATGGTCGATAGGTTCGATATAGTGCTTTATAACTCATGCCTGATTCCTCCTTCGCTGACTTACTTATTATAACAAAAATGAGTCGTCATTAAAATGAAAACCCATCTTTTTACGATATTCGTTTCTGTTATTTTCTGGCGTTTTCGCTGGCCTGTTCCGGATGGGAAAAATCTTTTGATTTTTCTTCTTTTGCATCAGACTTCTGCTGTTCTGTCTTGGCTGATTTGTTGTCTGATTTGCTGCTGTCATCCTTACTTGCACATCCTGTGAATATTGCAGCTGTCATTACTGCAGACAGTACAACTGCCATCAATCTCTTTCTCAACATTGTTATCTCCCTTAATTATCTTTCTTACTGTGCATCCATAGCTGCTTTTGTATGAGCAACATATAACTGCTGGATTGCATCGATCTCTCCAAGACCTGCAATCTGTGTCTTTACACTGTCAAAGTTCTTAGATGCCTCAAACTGACTCTTCCATGAATCATCATCATCTCCGGCCATATCATTATTAGCATGATCTCCGGCAACAACCATAAGTGGACGAAGGATTACATTCTTATATCCGGCATCTTTTACTTTTGCGATAACGGATTCGCAGGAAGTATCTTCCGGCTCACCTTCTACTGTTCCGATGAATACATTCTTATATCCAAGCTGTTCCATCTGTGCCTGCATCTGAGAATAGCTGATCTTTGCTGTATGAGATGTTCCATGTCCCATGAATACAAATGCTGTGCTGTCCTCTGCTGCTGCATCAAGGCTGTCATATTCTGCTGTCTTTACTGCTTCTGCAGTGATTGCCTTAGCTACTGCAGCCTTGTCTTCATTGATTGCTGTTGCGTCCGCTCCAACTTCTCCGAGAAGTGGTTCTGCGATTTTAACAGATTCGAATTTATCTTTGTAACTATTTACTGTTTCTGTTAACTCATCATACTCTGCACCGTGCATCAGATGTGTAGGCTGTACAACCAGTTTCTTTACACCATTCTTTACTGCACGCTCTAAAGCCTGATCCATGTTATCAATCTTCTCACCATCTCTTGCCTGTACATGATTGATGATGATCTGTGCTGTAAATGCTCTTCTTACGGACCAGTCCGGATTAGCTGCCTGAAGTGCTTTTTCAACTCCGCTGATATCGGCTGCACGGCTTGCATTAAAAGATGTTCCGAAACTTACTACCAAGAGTTCCTTCTCCCCGATGTTATCTTCATTTAACGGATCATCCTGGGAAGCATCCCCTGTATCTCTTCCGAAATAATCCGGATCAGCATTTTCACCTTCCACAAGTTCTTTCTGTGCATCTGTCAATTTGTCCCACGCTTCTTTCGCTTCTTTACACTGCTCATCCGTCTTGTCGTTTCTTTCCTGCACATAGATGGCATCAATCTTCTTTGCTACTTCATCTGCGGCTTTCTGATCGTCCTCTTTTGATGAATTCTCTGCAGTCTTCTTGCTGCTGTCTGAACTGCTACCTGCTTTGGAACCACATCCGCCAAGTGCTGCTACACACATAGCTGCTGATAATAATACAACTACCAGTTTCTTTTTCATTTCTTTTACCTCCTGATTTTCCGATTGTCAATGCACGAGATACAAAAAAACTCGGCCACCGTCAGCTCCTTCCGAATATATAGCCAAAAAAAGCCTCCGTCAGAAAACGAAGACAACGAAAATAAAACTGTATTATACCACATACAGTTCTGTGATCCATTTCGTACTGCCAATTCCTCGTGGCCTGAACTTTTTCGTTCCTGTACTGCGAAAGGCAGGTCTCCCGGCTTATTGCTCTGACACATCTGCTCCCTTCCCGGTTCTCCCAGTGGATCTGTAGCTTCTGCTTGCAAAACACGGTGACGAGTTCGTACAGGATTCTCACCTGTTTCCCTTTTCACCAGTCAGATCCTTCTTTCCACAAATTATTCTGAATCCTTCTGACTGACACCTCACACAATCTTGATTAAATTTACTATGTAACCTTAACACAGTTGCCCAAATTATGTCAATACTGTCCCGGTCATCTGAATTGAAACATCCGCTTCGGAACAGCAAAAAACCCTCGTCCGACTTAATGTCAAACAAGGGTCTCTCGTACGTGCGCGAGAAGATTCGAACTCCCGACCTTCTGGTCCGTAGCCAGACGCTCTATCCAGCTGAGCTACGCGCACATATTATATTTGTTTGCCTCAGTTATTTATGTACCTCAGCAACGAAATTAATTATAGCGCAACGTTTTCTATCTGTCAACAACTTTTTCAAATTTTTTAAATTATTTTTTTAAGCTCTGGTGGCCTGCAAGTCTTCCTTTTCTCTGGCCGTTTCTTTCTTCTTTTTATAATGGTATAATTATTACATATTTACAATACATTAGAAAATGAGGATTTCTTTATGACAAAAAAAGTTGCTGTAATCAATGATCTGTCCGGACTTGGACGCTGTTCCCTGACTGCTGCCATCTCCGTATTATCTGCGATGGGAATCCAGGCCTGTCCACTCCCTACCGCCATTTTAAGTTCACAAACAGAATACCCCAGCTACTACTGTTATGATTTTACCGATAAGATGGATTATTTCCGCCAGGAATGGAAGAAACTAGGCACTTCTTTTTCCGGAATCTATACCGGTTATGTTGCCAGTGTCTGCCAGATTGAACAGATCATGCACTTTCTGGATACTTTCCAGACAGCAGACACCTTTCTTCTGGTCGATCCTGTAATGGGAGACGATGGCGTTACCTATGATATGTATACTTCCGGGCTTCTGACTGCTATGAAAGAACTTGCCACACGTGCAGATGTTATCACTCCTAACCTTACCGAATTCTGTCTGCTGACGGATATAGATTATAACAGCCTGCAGGATCCGTCTCTGTCTATACAGCAGCTCATTTCACGACTTAAGGATGCAGGGCAGACTTTGACAAAGGATCATGAAAAAAAGGTCCTCATCACTGGTATTCATTTTACTGCAGATGACGGAGTTCATAAGATTGGAAATCTCCTGCTAGATGGCTCTTCACATTTTCTTTCGGCATATCCCTGTTGCAACGGAAGTTATTCCGGTACGGGTGATCTCTTTGCTTCCTGCATCACAGGCGGACTTGCCAGAGATATTTCCCTTACGGAAATGATGCAGACCGCAGGTTCTTTTCTTGAAAAATCATTAATTGATTCTGTAGAAGAACATGTTCCGGTAAACGAAGGCGTTAATTTTGAAAAATATTTGTATCTCTTGCATACATAGAACCTACCACTGGCAGCTTCTATTGTATACATTGGTATTAAAAATCACCATATATCTTTTGAAAATTTCTCTACTGAAACTCTTTCTTTTGATATATGGTGATCTTCTTTCTATATTATTGGTATCTCAGATTGATATTTCGTTACATAATTTCTGACAACGTAATCTGTGCTCCCACAGCTTCTGCCTGTAATTTATAAACTTCCGGATAATATCTTGTCGAAAATACATATTCCCCATCATTTACAAATACTTCAACAGAGGATGTATCGGCCAGAATCTTCAGATTCTCCACTTCTTCCACTTCTACATATCTCATGCTTCTTCCTGAAGATACCGAAGTTTTATCCTGATCTGTAAAATGCATCCGGAATTTTCCGTCAGCATAATCCAGGATCAGCTTCTCTGAAAGGATAACTTTAAAGCGGTTCTTTGTAATATCCGAAATCGTCATTTCATATACCGGATATCCCTCTCTTACCAGCATACCTTTCACATCACTTACCAGATGTTTCTTCTCTTCTAGTTCTCTTATCGGACGTTGACAGATCTTGCCGTCTTTTTCAAAGATTTCTCTTGGAAATGTAAAGCAATGCTGCCATCCTGTCTGAATGGTCGGATTGCTGTATTCTTCGCAGTCCGGCATTCCCATCCAGCTGATGTGGATCCTTCTTCCTTCTTCCGTCTCAAAACTCTGCGGGGCATAATAATCAAACCCATAATCCCACAAATGATACTCTGACAACTTGTATTCTCCAAGAATATCTCCTCCTATCTCAAAGTATCCGGACTGATATACATTACGATCCTCCCAGATACCACCTTCCAGTCCCTGAACAGACGTGGAAAGAAGTTTCTTATCTCCGATTTTGAAATAATCCGGGCATTCCCACATATACCCGAATGGCTTTTCGGATTCCACCCGGTTTCTGAACTTCCAGTTTACTTTATCTTCAGATTCAAATACAAGTACCTGACCTACATCTTCGTTCGTTCTTGCACCCTGTACCATATAATAAGTACCATTTTCTTTCCATACCTTTGGATCTCTTACATGACAGGTCAGATCGTCCGGATAATCTGAATTTCTCATCAGTTCTTTTTTCTTTCCGAACGTCTTGCCGTCTTCCGTTATAACCAGAACGGTATTGCCCTCACGTCCGGTGCGGATGTAATCATATTCCCCGTCTTCTAATTTGACATTTCCTGTATAGTACAGATACATTTTTCCATCTTCAATAAATGCGGATCCGGAATATACTCCGTGACAGTCAAATGGCTGATCTGGATAAAGTGCGGTACCCTGATATTCCCACTTAATCATATCCTTGCTGGTATAGTGACCCCACATCTTCACACCGCCTTCTGCATTAAACGGCGAATACTGGAAAAACGCGTGATAGATACCCTGGAACTGGCAGAGTCCATTTGGATCATTCAGCCAGCCGACCGGCGGCATCAGGTGTAGTTTTTCACGGAATTTTCTATCTGATACGGATAACTCTTCTCTGGTTTTCTGGCTTTGTTCTGCTGTCTCTACTAATTTTACAAGATCTCTTGTTAATGCGTTCATAAATCAATCGTCTCCATCTATCTATAAGCATTATTTCTATACACATTATTTTGTAAGTGTCATAACTTTACTTGTTATCTTAACTTCAGCAGGTTCTGCCTTTGTTACATTTCCGAATTCATCTGTATTTGTCAGAATCATCATTGTTGTCGTCTGATATCCTGCATTCTTGATTTCCTCAAGGTCCGCTTCTACCAGAATATCTCCTGCATGTACTTTATCGCCATCAGAAACTTTCTTTGTAAATCCTTTTCCATCCATCTTTACAGTATCGATACCGATATGGATCAGAAGTTCGCCACCCGCTTCTGTTGTGATACATACGGCATGACCTGTCTCGAAGATATTCGATACTTCTCCGTCACATGGAGCTACAATCTTGCCATCTGCAGGCTCTACCGCAACGGTTGTTCCAAGCATCTCGGATGCAAATGTCTCATCTGCTACTTCGGATAATGGAATCTGTGTTCCGTTTACCGGACTTGTTAATGTCTCTTCTGCTGTCTCTGCTGTTGTGTCTGCTGTTGTTGCGTCTGTTGTTACTGCGTCTGCTGTTTCAATATTTTCTACTGCTGCTGTCTCTGTTGCTGCCTTTGGTTCTGCATCCTTATAGATCAGGAATGAGATCACGAATGCAACACCGACTGCGATCACCATCTCGATCAGGTACTGAAGCGGCTGATTCAGGCAGAGCAGGATACCGAAGATACCTGTTACACCAGTTCCTTTCGCTCCAAGATGTACCAGTGATGCATATAATGCTCCACATCCTCCACCGATACATCCGGCGATGAATGGTTTGAAGAATCTTAAGTTTACACCGAAGATTGCAGGCTCTGTAATTCCCATAAATGCACTGAGTGATGATGGAAGCGCCAGAGATTTGATCTTCTTATCTTTAGACTTAATACCTACTGCAAGTGCTGCAGCTCCCTGTGCTACGTTGGCTGCACTTGCAAGTGGAAGCCAGTATGTAACACCGTATTTTGCAAGCTGTCCGATGTCAATGGCTGTATACATCTGATGAATACCGGTTACTACGGTTGGTGCATATAAACCTCCCATGATCAGGCTTCCGATTCCGAGAGGAAGCGTTAGCATCCACTGGATTGCTCCGAGAATTGCATTTTCAGCCCATACGAAGATCGGTCCTACAATTGATAATGTAAGGTAACCTGTTACAAATACGCTGACCAGAGGTGTTACGAACAAGTCAAGAACTTCCGGAACGATCTTATGTAACTTCTTCTCGATCACTGCCAGAATCCATACGGCGATGATAACCGGAATGACGTGTCCCTGATATCCGACCATATCGATCTTGAACAGTCCGAAGAAGACGCTCTGTGTCTGCTGTACACCCTCTGTTGCTACAGTATAAGCATTCTGCAGTGACGGATGGATCATGATCATACCGATAACTGCACCAAGATACTGGTTCGCACCGAATGCTTTTGCAGCTGAGAATGCGATCAGGATCTGCAGGAATGTGTAAGCAATGTTACTGAACAGATTCGCAAATACATAAATCGAACTGTGTGTATTAATATGGAGGAATCCGTTGCTATTCATAAAATCAAGTGAGTTCATGATTCCCATTAAGAAACCGCTGGCTACGATGGCCGGAATGATCGGTACGAAGATATCACCAAGCAGCTTGATCGCACGCATGAACCAGTTCTGCTTCTCTGCAGCTGCCTCTTTTGCCTCTGCTTTCGAGCTTGCCGTGATACCTGCGATGTCGATGAACTCAGCAAATACTTTATTTACCGTACCGGTTCCGAGGATAATCTGAAGCTGTCCCGATGCTTCGAAGACTCCTTTTACCCCATCTACATTTTCAAGTGCTTCTTTACTTACTTTCTTATTATCTGCAATGACAAGACGAAGTCTCGTTGCACAATGTGCTGCAGATGCAATGTTCTTACTTCCGCCGACATGATCCAGGATGTCCTGTGCGGTCTTTCTGTAATCCATATTAACTCTCCTTCCTTGCTTTATGTGTAATCGTTTTCACATCTTGTGATTTTATAATAAGAAAAAAAATGCCATTTGTAAAGATGGCACTTTTACTGATATTTGCTATTCGATTTTGTGCGGTTTGCACGAATTCTGTTGTTTTTGACTGATTCGGAATCTATTTACACATTTTACACACTGATTTTCTGCTCCGGCATCTCTTAGTCTTCTATATTTTCTTCCGGATCATCAATGTTAGCGAGCCGGAATCCAAGTTTGATCTCTACCGGAATGCTTTCATCCCTTTCTATTACATCCAACAGGAGTTCTGCGCCCCGGATTCCACTGGTCTTATAGCCAAAATGCACTGTTGGTATTCCACCTGTTACCGCCTTTAAAAGCTGATTATCGCCAAATCCGGTAACCTGAATCGATGTATTTTCTAATATATAACGGAATCTGGATCCTGTGTCTTCTACATTCTTCGGAATCTGACTTCCGGCATAAGTATGAATCGCTTCGATTGCCCCGGCTGCGATTGTATCAGTGGCGCATGATATGATATCGATGTCATGTTTTTCATTCAATAATTCCAGAACCTTTTCATATCCGGATTCTGTCGTGAACTCCGCCACCTTATAATATCCGTCTTTTAATTCTTTTCCCGACCTTTTCAGACCTTCCCGGAATCCATCTTCTCTGGCCGCTCCAGCTGCTTTATCTTCTCTTGATACTCCGATATATGCAATCTCTTTCCGGCTCTTTGCCGCAACCGCACATCCCATGGCCTCCCCTGCGCCGTAATCATCATGATAAATACAGTTCGCATATTTCGTATGCTGACCAATCACAACCACCGGTACTTTCGATTCTTTCAGAAATCTCCGGTGTTCCGCCGTGATCATCGTTCCCACAAGAATAATCCCGTCTACCGGATAATTCTCGAACAGACGCATATACTCTATTTCCTTCGCCGGTGTATTATCCGTTCCGGCAAGCAGCATCTGGTAATTCCGCTCCGAAAGAACCTTTTCGATTCCTGCCGTGATCCGGCTGATGGATTCTGAATTAATCTTTGGTACAACCACCCCGATCAGACACGCTTTCTTGGTTCTAAGCATACGCGCCTGCGCCGATGGCTGATAGCCGGTCTCATCAATTACTTTCTTAATCTGTTCTTTCTTCTCGTCACTGACGTATCCGCCGTTCAGGTATCTCGACACCGCTGCGCTGGATACTCCTGCCAGTTTGGCAATTTCTTTGATCGTCATATACTGTTACTCCCTCTGTTCTTCTTCACTGCAGAATATTATAGCACATTCCTTCTACAGATTTTCTCCATTCTTACTGATTAGTATTTATCTGTATTATAACTGAAAAAGCCCGCCTAAGCGAGCTTTTTGCCAGATTGCGTATTAGCCTTCAAACTGACTATGGTATAACTTATGGTAAAATCCACCTTTTTTCAGCAATTCTTCATGATTGCCCTGCTCGATGATCTTACCGTCTTTCATAACTAAAATTAACGAAGCATTCCGTATCGTCGAAAGTCTGTGTGCCACGATAAAGCTTGTTCTTCCTTTCATCAGCTTATCGAATGCTTCCTGTACCTGCAGTTCGGTACGGGTATCGATACTTGATGTCGCCTCATCCAGGATCAACATCGGCGGCAGACAGAGCATGACTCTTGTGATACACAGAAGCTGCTTCTGACCCTGGCTGATACTGTCTTCATGAAGCACCGTGTCCAGACCTTTTGGAAGTCTCCGGATGAATTCCCAGCTTCTTGCTTCCTTCGCTGCACGAATGATTTCTTCATCGGTTGCATCCGGTTTTCCAAAGCAGATGTTGTCTCTTACGGTTCCGCTCTTGATCCAGGTATCCTGCAACACCATACCAAAGCTGCTTCTAAGGGCATGTCTGGATACCTCCCGGATGTCCTTTCCATCCACCAGGATCTTTCCTTCATCTACATCATAGAAGCGCATCAGCAGGTTGATAAATGTCGTCTTACCGCATCCTGTCGGACCAACGATTGCAATACGCATACCCGGTTTTACATCCAGATTGAAGTTCTCGATCAGTTCTTTTTCTTTATCATAACTAAATGCCACATCGTCGATTGTAACATTGCCATCAACTGTAGCAAATGCGCCTTCCGCATCCAATGTCTCTTCTTTCTGCTCTAACAGATCAAAGATACGGTCCGCACATGCCAGCGCATTCTGCATCTCTGTGACTACCGAACTGATATCGTTGAACGGCTTCATATACTGGTTCGCATACGCTAACAGTACAGAAAGTCCTCCGACCGTCAGCGTGCCGCCCGGTATCAGAAATGCTCCAAGTAAAGCTACTCCAGCGTAAATGATATTATTGACGAATCGTGTGGACGGGTTCGTTAAACTGCTGTAGAACACTGCTTTCTGGCTGTAGTTCTGCAGTTCTTTATTGATTTCATCAAATCTTCTGGATGATTCTTTCTCGTACCCAAATGCTTTTACTACTTTCTGTCCGCCGATCATTTCTTCAATCAGTGCGGTCTGCCGTCCTCTGGTCTCACTCTGCTTCCGGAACATCGTATAAGATCTGGAAGAAATGAATTTCGCCACTACGAAACTAAATGGTGTCAGTACGATCACCAGCAGTGTTACCCACACATTCTTAGAGAACATGAAAATCAGTGTCACAACAATCGTCACGATTCCTGAAAACAACTGTGTAAATCCCAACAACAGACCATCGGATAAGATATCTGTATCTGCAATGACACGGCTTACAATATCTCCGGTGCTGTGCTGATCCAGATAAGACAACGGCAGTACCTGGATATGACGGATTGCCTGTGAACGGATATCCTGCACGATCCGGTAAGTCATCCGGTTGTTCAACAGATTCATGAACCACGTAGCAAATGCTGATATCACGATAAAAATCAGAATCTGCTTCAGATAATACCACATCATATCAAAGTTCACCTGATGTGCCGATACAACTTCATCAATTGCATCACCGAATAAAACCGGCACATATAACTGCAATACTACAGAGATTGCAGCAAAGATTACACTGAATGCAAGGAAAATCTTATACTTTCCTATGAGCTTTAATAATTTCTTCATTACTCTGCCGCTCCTTTCTCTGCTTTCTCTGTCATTTTATCCGCTTTGTCCAAATCTTTTCCGGTTTCCTTTGAAGATTTAACTGCAGCCGGACGTTCTTCCGGGAACTGTGAATAATAGATCTCCTGATAGGTCTCGCAAGTCTCCATCAGTTCTTCATGGGTTCCCTGTCCTGCCAGCTCACCGTCCTCCATAACCAGGATCTTGTCTGCCTGACGGATACCGGAAATTCTCTGAGATACCAGGAAGGTTGTCACATTGCCTTCCAGTTCACCGATTGCTTTACGAAGCGCTGCGTCTGTCGCAAAATCCAGCGCACTTAAGCTGTCGTCCAGAATCAATATCTCAGGCTTGCTGACCAGTGCACGTGCGATCGTCAGACGCTGCTTCTGTCCGCCGGACAGGTTACGTCCGTTCTGTTCTACTTCAGAATCAAGCTTTCCAGGCTTAGCTTCTACAACATCTTTTGCCTGAGCGATTGTGATTGCTTTCCACAGATCTTCATCTGAAGCCTGATCATTGCCCCACTTCAGATTATCGCGGATACTTCCTTTGAACAGGATGGAACGTTGCTGTACCACTCCGATCTCACTGCAAAGTTCTCCCTGCGGATAGTCCTTTGCATTGATACCATTTACTTTTACCGTTCCTTCCTGTGGATCATAGAATCTCGGGATCAGGCTGACCAGTGTACTCTTACCACTTCCGGTTCCTCCGATGATTCCGATCGTCTGTCCTTTCTTCGCACGGAAGGTGATGTCCGATAAGCTGGATGCTCCGGCACCTTCGTATGTGAAGGTGACGTGGTTGAATTCAACTGCCAGATTACTGTCGGCCTGTTCATTCTCGCCGTCTGTCCCATATTTTCTTTGATCAACATTTATCTGTTCATTCTTCATCTGCTCAGCCGCCACTTTGTATTCCATGCTGGACTTCACATCCAGAATACCGGACACACGGTCTGCGCAAGCCATTGATTTGTTCAACGTAATGATCAGGGATGCCAGCTTGATCAGTTCTACGATAATCTGTGCCATATAGTTATACAGCGCTACTACCTGTCCCTGCTGCAGATTCCCGATATTGACCTGCACTCCGGCACGTGCGATCAGTAACACAGTTGCTCCGTTAATCAATACATACGTGAGCGGATTCAAAAGGGCAGAAATTCTTCCTACGAACTCATTCAATCTTGTAAGTTCTCTGTTTCCTTCTTCGAATTCTTCCACCGCCTGTTCTTCCCTGCAGAATGCACGGATGACACGGACACCTGTCAGATTCTCTCTCGTAAGTCCTGTCACACGGTCCAGACCTGCCTGTACTTTCTTGAACAGCGGAATACTGATCAGCATAATCGAAAATACAACGACAAACAGGATCGGTACTGTCACTACAAAGATCAGTGCACAGCGCACATTGATGGTAAATGCCATCACCATCGCACCGATTACGACAAACGGACTTCTAAGTAACAGACGCAGTCCCATGTTAATTCCGTTCTGCACCTGGTTCACATCGTCCGTCAGTCTCGTGATCAGTGTGTCTGTTCCGAGCGTATCCAGTTCTGTAAATGACAATCCCTGGATATGGTCGAACATTGCCTGTCTGACGCTGGTCGCAAATCCAACACTTGCCTTTGCGGCAAAGAACTGTGCGGTAAAACTGCACAACAGTCCGACTGCTGCCATGAGCAGTAACACGAAAAACATTTCCACAATATATCCATAGTCATTCTTCGCAACGCCCACATCAATAATCTGAGCTACCACAACCGGAACCATAAGGTCGAACACGACTTCTAATAATTTGAATAGCGGTGCCAGAATGCTCTCTCTGCGGTAAGGTCTCAGAAACTTCTCAAGACGCTTCATTTCTTTCACTCCATTCCTTTTTCCGATAACTAATAAGTCATCGTTATCTACTTATTATAATATCCCTTGACTGTTTTATTATAGTCCGTTATCATTGATATGAATAATATTGTTTTTATAGCTTTGCAATACAAAAAATATATAAGGCAGGTAATCCAACATGGAACTCAGACAGTTAGAATATTTCCGCGAGATTGCATCCACCGGCAGCATCAACGAAGCTGCAAGACACTTAAATATGTCCCAGCCGCCGCTCAGCTATCAGATCCGCCAGCTGGAAAATGAATTAAATGTAAAACTTTTCGACCGCACCAGCAAGGGTGTTACCCTGACTGAAGCCGGCAAGCTTCTCTACGACCGCTCCGGTAACCTGCTGGAATACGCCCGATCTACCGAACTGGAAGTCTCAAAAACCGGTAAAAAACGTATCCTACGTATCGGCCTGACTCCGACAACGGTAGATACCATCATGCCTTATATTTCCCAGTTTTCAAAAAAAAATCCCGACGTGAACTTTGAAGTCCACGACGGGATCACTTATTCGCTTTATCAGTATCTTCTGGACGGGATCATCGATATCTCCGTTGCCAGAACACCACTGCGTCTTGACGAAGTGTCTTATATGGAATTGTGTTCCGAGCCGATGATCGCGGTATCGGCACCGGAAAATACTGCCGCTTCCTTAAAACTTGCTGATCTTCTACACAGACCATTAATCTTATACCGAAGATACGAAGAACTCATCATGAATACCTTTCATGCCCAGAATATGAATCCGGACATCTTCTGTGTCTGCGACGATCCGAGAGGTGCAATGCTCTGGGCAAAGGAAAATCTTGCGACTGCCATCTTTCCACAGTCCATGGCAAGCTTGTGTGATGGCCTTTGTATACAAGAATTGGATGAGCCGGATCTTGTAACTAAGATACTTCTGATCTGGGCGAAGAGAAAGAAACCGGTGCCGCTGGTGCAGGAATTTCTGGATGTGTGCGGTGAGCATTAGCACATTAGAGCTTGCGACTCACCCACCATATACCAATTATAAGATATACCGCCATCATTCCTAATATGGCAGATGTTGCAACCAGTTGATTCATATTTTCCAAAGCAACTACTAACAGCAGAAGTACAATTTCGCCACACCAATAGGACCAGATACATTTCCTTTTTCCGTAATCAGTAATCCAAGTTTTGGAATCCATGATCCAGAGTAAATTGATGAATATTCCAAAACCAATAGATACAATTAGAGAAGTGGCCGCTTCCGCTGACATATTTATCATTCCATTTTTTACAAATACAATACATAACACCAATAAATCATACGCCAATAACAATATGCCATTTCTTTTCAATGATTTGATACTTTTCTGCATATCCATCTCTCCTCTCCAAATAGAAATCTTAGATAAATCCATCTACTTCTTCCTGCAGATTTACTCCATAAGAGAATACATAGGCTAAACATAAAACAATAATTCCAAAAATGAATCCTCTCACTTCAAAATTGATATCTTTCAGTCCATTCATTTTAATCAATACTCCGCAAATATAAACGACCACATTCTGAATCGTCGGCATTACTATACTGTAAATTCCTATTTTCTTTACTCTTTCTACATTTTCTGCTGTAAACGGTGTGCCCATTTCTGGTTGTTCCTTTGTGCCTTCCAGTGACTTCAGTATTTTATGAACGTTGCGAAAAATCAGGGCCAGTAATATAGATGTTGCTCCCAACAGCAGAAGCCACACGGATACCAGATGCATCCGCATATTTCCCTTTGCATCAATCAGTGTAAAGAACATCCCGTAGGCATTCATCATGGTATCCTGTTTGATGCCGAATATAGCCCCGTTAATGTGCACGCTGTGCATAGGTATAGCCGATCCCGCCCAAAGTAATACGATACCATCGAACCAATGTAAGATTTCCAGAAATCTCATCAGACTGGTCAGTGGTTTCCGGAATTTTTCAAAACTTTTCATCTTCATATTATTCACCCTCCTCTTCATCCAGATTTCCATCAAATTTTAAAATATCACCTACATCACATTGAAGGAAATAACAGATACGATTCATCGTATGCAAACGGATACCTTTGGCTTTTCCGCTTCGGAGTACCGACAGATTGGCCTCGGTAATACCGACTTGTCTGCATAATTCTTTTGAAGTCATTCCCTTCTTTTTCAGGACTTCATCCAAGCATATACGAATTCCCATATTTCCTCCTTTCTGTGTTTGAAAATTATTGTTTTTCGATAATTTATAATTTTATTATAGCAAGGAATTATCGTTTGTCAATAATTTTTACCACGCAATATTCCAACCGTTTTTTTCGTAATTATGTGATTTTTCCAACTTTTCTTATATTTTTAACTCTAAAGAATCTTCTTTCGGCAACTACTTATAAACGCATGGCCCCAAAAAAAGATTATCCGGATAGTTCCCTTTCTCCAGATAATCTTTTCTTCTATGATTCACTATGCTGTTTTATATTCTCGCTTACTCCACTTTCGTCTTCTTCGGCAAAAACAGACTCAAAAGTAACGATACCACAAACACTCCTGCCACTGCATTTCCATTAAACACATCTCCTACCGCACTTGGAAATGCTGTAAAGAAGTTCCCGGATGTCTGTGTCAGACCAACTCCGATACTAAATGACAGTGACACGATAATCATTGTTCTGTCATCGAATTTACATTCTTTCAGCATCTTGATTCCTTCATACATGATCGATCCAAACATCATAACTGTACATCCGCCAAGCACCGCCTGTGGAAGTGAATTGAAGAATGCTCCAAGCGGCGGGAATAAAGATGCAAGTATCAGAATCAGTGCTCCCATCAGAATCGTAAAACGGTTGATCACCTGTGTCATCGTCACAAGTCCGATATTCTGACTGAATGATGTCAGCGGCAGACATCCGAAACATCCGGAGATTGCACTTGAAAATCCATCAACTGCCAGTGAACCGCGAAGTTCTTTCATCTTAAGATCACGTCCAAGTGCTCCCGTACAGACTGCCGTCGTTGCACCTGTCGTCTCTGCTGCCGATACCAGGAATACGATTGCGATCGTAAAAAATGCTCCCAGATTGAATACCGGCTTATGACTGGTCAGGAACACAAGCTTCGGGATACTGAACACACCAACCTCCTGAATCGTCTTATGAATACCGGAAAAGTCAACCATCGGTGCGATTCCCGCTACAGTAAATATAATTGCAAGTGCATAGCCAAATACCAGTCCGACCAGCACATTTAAATTCTTATATACGCCTTTCAGTACTTCTCTGGATACCAGACATACGATCAATGTAAATGCTCCAACGACCAGATGATACCAGGAACCGAAGTCTTTCACTCCACTTCCGCCGCCCCAGGAATCCATACCTACCGGCAGAAGTGATAATCCAATCGCGATAACTACACAAGCCGATACAACCGGAGTCAGATATTTTCTCCAGTACTTGGCACTCAGTCCAACAAAACCTTCAAAAATACCACCCAGAATAACTGCACCAACCATACCTTCATATCCAAGATTCGGATTCGTTGCAATTACCAACAGACTTCCAAGAAACGTAAAACTGACTCCCATAATAATCGGAAGTCCTGATCCGATCACTCCAATCGGATATAACTGTAAACAGGTTCCGATTCCGGCTACAAACATCGCACACTGCAATAACTGTGTAATCTCCGCCGAACTTAAATGCGCCCCATTACTTCTAAGTACTGCCGCACTACACACGATCAGTACCGGAGCCAGATTCGATACGAACATCGCCAGTACATGCTGTAAGCCAAACGGAATGGCTTTTCTAAGTGGAACCCTGCCGTTCAGCTTATAAATATTCTCTTCACTGACCGTCGTTATCTGTTCTTCTTTGTTGCTTTCCATGACATTTCCTCATTCTCTCTGTAAAATTTTATTTATTATAAATTTAACTTATATTTTACGAGAAAGCAACCGTGGAAGTAATAAATCCATTTATTACTTTTAAAAGAAGACTATTGCATCTGCAACAGCCTTCCTGATTTTGCTCAATTTTCTTTTTTTGTTTCTTCTATAATTCGTTGAATTGTAGTTACCGCTTCCTCCAATTCATCCGCAATTTGTTCTATAGGCTTTCCTTTTTTCAACTTCTTTCTAATCTGATTTTCCAGAAGACTCCGTTCTCCAAGTTCAATTCCAGCTTCTACCCCAGCCTCATACTCCGCTTTCCGTAATTTTTTCTCTTCAAATTCTTTATCATACTCATAGATGCTCACTTTGATCACCTCAGCCTTATTCTTCATCAAAAATTCTGCCAGAATTCCTTCCTCTATGCATTCATCTACCGCTCGCGTAACTGCTTCTTCCAGAGGAATATTCTGCGTCACATATTTTCTTACCCTCGCAACATATTTAGCATATTCCTTTAATGTTCTGCAGTGTTCCATCAGTTCTAGATTATGACCATCATTTACATTCAACATAGTCACCCTTAATTCCAGATCCGGATTATCCGTCGGGTTCTCATAAGCTGAAGATAATCGGAATTCATTATAATCGTCTACCTTTTTCGTCCCATTATAAAACACAATAAATCTTGGTGTCGGTATCTTTTGTATTACCGTTGAATATAAAGATTTCTGAACTACTAATCTTTGATATTCATCCGCAATATAGAATAAATTTCTAAGCGGAATATTCGGGTTATACGTCGACTGGTGCTCATACAAATATAAATTCATATCCATAATAAATGCCAGATCATTTTTCATTCCCATATAAATTGCATTTTTTAATGTGACAATCTGCAAATCTTCTGCATTAGTATAATTCCGACCATTCACTGCATTATACAATGATAGCAGATTTTCTTTATCATGATACAACATTCGAAAAATCGTATCTTTGTATGGCCGTTTTGCCTTTAACTGACGGTTGTTTACCTGATACTTTTTGTTGCGTCTCTTCTGACTCTTTCTTCTCGCCATATTTAATTCCTCCTATGTGCAGGAGGATATCTTACTTACACGTTCAGTCCTCTCCTGCTTTTTACAATTGATTGGTATAAAAAGCATAGATTTCTGAAATGTAATTAGAATGTAGATGGTATATGATTCAATATACCTTAGATTTCTTTTGAAGTATGCTTTTATATAGATTAACATACAAGTAAATATTATTCAATATATTTTTTCAGATAAATTAAACAGCAAAAAAATTCAACTTCGTCTCATCAAACGTAATCTTCTGCCCTTTCCTTCTAAAATACTCCTCCACAACCTGATACATCTCCTCATACCGTCCTTCGCATGCACAATTTCCCAACGGTTCGATCCAACATGACTGCTTCCCACAGGCATCTCTTAAGTGGACTTTAAAATTCAGTCCTTTCTCCTCCAGCAATCCGTTCACTTCAATAATTTCATTAAATGTAATATAATTCATATCTGCTATCTCCTCCAGTTCTTTCCACTATAGTATCCGGCTGCATTGAATATCGTTGCGAATACATTGATCATCTTGTTCGACGTATACACTGCATGATACCGGTTATATTTTCCCCAGTCTGCATTCGCCAGTGTCCATGTTCCGGATACAGCAGCAAGATAAATAACAGCACACAAAAATCCCACGATAAGTTCGCCTGTTGCCATCAAGTGTCCATACTTCTGATTCAGCATCTGTGCTATCACTCCTGCCATGATCAGGCTTGCAAGCATACTGATCCAGAGTTTGTTCAGAATATAGCGGTTCAGCTTTGAGCCCATCCACAATATAATTGCAAGAATAAATGCCCCGCCATACAGGTAGATTACATACTGCTTCAATACCGCTGTATCACGACACACAATATATCCTCTTCCCATCACTGTTCCGATTGTAAAAAGTCCGACAGGCTGTACAACTGCCCCCAGAAGCAACAATGTCAGATGCACTTTCATATTCGCCGAACATGTTCCTATGATCAGCAGACCTACCACAGCTGCAAGTGAAATCAGCCCGACATAAAGATGTGTTCCGATATAATCCTTCGGAAGCAGCCATATAGATATCACACTTAAGATCGTTCCTGCAATAAAAAAGCATGCAATCTCATTGTTCATCTCATCCCTGCTTAATTTCTTCTGTACAATATCCTCTTTCAAAAGAATTGCCAGACGTACCTGCCACTCTTCTTTTTCTTCCTCAATCTCAAGCTGATCGATCGATGTAATGTCAAGCTTACTTTTCAATGCCTTCTGACAGGTCAATTTTGTCTCTTTTAATGTTCGTTCTTCTTTTTCGATCTCATCTAATCTGTGAGATAATGCTTCCTGTAAAGTCAATCTATTTTCATAGATATCTTTGATCTCCTGTACCGGAATACCGATCAGACGCAGCTTTTTAATTTCCTGAAGCTGTTCTACATCTGTTTCTGAATACTCCCGGTAATTATTTTCCTGATTACGTGCCGGATGGATCAGTCCTTCTTCTTCATAAAATCTTATATTCACCTTGGAAATCCCAACCTGTTTTTCTACATCTTTAATCTTCATAAAGTGACACCTTCTTTCCATTCTTCCAGTCTGCCTCTGTAATGATCTCTTTGCGGTGTTTTATCGTCTTGTATTTTACTTTACCAAATAAACCTTTCTGCTCTTTACAATAAATGATATGAACTGCCATATGAAACTTCTGGTTCTCGTCTTCCAACTCATGACTGTATTCCAGATGAGTCGCACTGTAACGAAGCAGAAGCACTTCACCGGCTCCCACCGATACATTCCCACCATCCACAGACATAACCTGAAATGTAATGGTTCCCGGTATTTCGATTTCTTTTAATTCAATCTGTTCTTTTATTACTGTCTGAAGTTCAGAAATGATTTTGTTTCTTTCTTCACTTTTTTCCATACTGTCACCTTCCCTCATTCCGAATATCTACATCCTTCTCCCTCTTTGTTAAGATGATTATATTCCTTCAAGCCGCTTGAAGGTCAAGAGATTCACCATATTTTTCTTCCATTTTTTGCCTTTACTCGTATTCCCGCTCGATTTTTTTCTCTGCCAGCCGCTCTGTCTCTTCTATTGCTTCTTTATAGCCGGTCAGTGCCGCAAATGGTGCAAACTGAGCCGCTCGGTCTGCTATCGGCATCGGCGGATGTGTCTCCGATACATGATGCGGAAGGTTCAGAATATCTCCATACTTTTGCTGCACTTCGATCACCGATTTCTGTAATTTCCCCGAAACCTGTGTAACATTTTCTTTCGAAACATTTTCATTCCTCACGCTTTATGTCCTCCGATCTGCCGGTTCCGTTCCATCGCAGTTCCATCCTCCTGCAGATTCATTCCTTTTAAGATTGCATTCTTCCCATATTTTTTCTTGATATCCAGCATCGCCTTCTGCATCTTCTTTTCCCGTTCCAGCTTCTCATTCTTCTCTTCCTTTTCCTTCTTTGCAATTCCAAAATCTGTAAAAAGATTCATCTGTTCATACTGCTGTTCTTCCTGGACCTCTTTCTCACTGATCACATGATTCGCTGCCATCGTAATCCGGCGGATCAGAAGATCCGGATTCACAATTTCATGATACAGCTTTACACCTGCCTGTGTCATCAGCCTCGATGAAGAAGTATGCTGCTTCAGATTAGCGGTTCCGTGTGCATGTTTCGGCAGCTTCCTGCCGTACCAGTCTGTCGTGATCTCCCCTACATTTTTCTTCGTTCCTTGTTCCAGATTCTTGATGTCGTATCCAATCGTCAGAACGATCTGATCCGTTACGAGACGTTTATCTACCAGATCCAATGCCAGCTGATCGATCATTTCCTTTACCACGATCTTCGTCTGCTCGAAATTATATGGACAATGCAGTACCTGTCCCGCACCCATACTGTTATTTTCGGGCTTATACGCCTTCACATCTGCGATCGTGCATGGCTCCCATCCCCATGCATGGTCAATCAGAAGTTCTGCATTCACCCCAAATAGCCGGTACAGCAAATCTTCATTATAATATTCCCCCGGCTTACCAAGAGAACATCTTGCCACATCTCCCATGGTAAATAATCCGACTTCCGCAAGCTTCTTCGCATACCCCGGGCCCACACGCCAGAAATCCGTGATCGGCTGGTGCGCCCACAAAAGCTTCCTATAAGAAATTTCTGTAAGTTCTGCGATCCTCACCCCATTCTGATCCGGCTCGATATGCTTCGCCACAATATCCATGGCAACTTTACACAGGTACAGATTCGTTCCGATTCCGGCCGTTGCCGCAATCGACGTCTCCTGCTGGATCTCCCGAATAATCTTTCCAGCTAGCTCTCTTGCCGTCATCCGGTAAGTATTCAGGTAATCGGTCACATCCATAAATACCTCATCAACC
>ERZ773185.1166-NODE-1166-length-20611-cov-2.863641_pt1 | contig 20611 bp, 18 predicted proteins | sample MGYA00580531_ERZ773185 | MGnify/ENA primary metagenome ERZ773185 (study PRJEB29015, sample SAMEA2737799) | human gut metagenome | biome: human gut; feature: human-associated habitat; material: faeces | place: China | collected 2012 ...
CATCTTTCTTCCCTTTGGCAGTAATACTTTCCGTGGTTTGTTCCGTCTGACCATTGTTTGTGGTTGTCTTATCTGTACCAGAATCTGTTTCTTTATTGTCTTTTTGAGAAGATGGATAATACGTTTTATAACTAATTTTATTATGCGCGCTGTTTCCATCTATAATATGAACAATCTTTTCTTTATAATTTTCTAATGGACTTTCTGCTTTTTTTCCATCTTCTGTGGTTAACTGGTAATATCTCGCGATTCCCTTTGCGTCCGCTTCTGCCAATACTTTTAACTTTGCATCACTGCTTAAATAGTTTTCAAAATCTGAATCATCATCTACAAAAGCGTGCTCTACTAAAACGGTAGGAATATCTTTTAATACACCTCCGCGGATGATCGCATAATAGTCTGCCAGTTCTCCATTCTCATATTTCTCATTGGCCTCAGAGTCCCGTAATAAAATACCCTGATTCTCTATCCCAAGTGCTTCTAACTCGTTTAAAATATTACATGCAAGTTTTTGTTCCTCATCTACAAGTTCCTGCTTATAGCCATCTTTTGCCGCAAGAACTGTACAACCGTTATCATAAGCTGCACAGTCTCCTGTTGCATTATTATGAATACTCACCATAAGATCTGCATTCTTATCTACGCTATATTGGGTGCGGTCAGTAAGACTCACATCATAGTCACCATCTCTTGTTAAAGATACGGTAACCCCTTTATACTTTTCTAATGCTTCTTTTAAATACTGCGCGATTTTTAAATTCAAAGTCTTTTCTTCTACCGTCCCTCTCTGTGTCCCAGACTGGATGCCTCCGTGTCCGGGATCAATGACGATGCATAAATCTTTTTTGGGAGATGTCTGCCTTGCCTTTACAGAAAGTGGGAAAATACACAAAGAAAAAATCAAGCCGTATAAAAAAACTCTAGAAAAATAGTTCGTTTTTATTATCGTTTTCATCATAATTATTGCTTCTTTCCTTCGTCTTCAAAATTTCTGAAACTTCTTGGCTTACTAGCTTTACTAAAAGAACAGCCTCGATATATGGTTTCCATAATATAGTCTTCCTGATTATAATCGTTATTAAGATCGGGATCTACATAATGAAACTTAAAAATATAATTTTTAGCGTTCTCATTTCTTATAAAATAATAAAATGCCTCGTTTGTATTAGCCACATATTGTCCTGCTATTACTTGATGATCTTCCCATTTAGGATCATATTTTATAGCATGAACCTCATTTTGTGTTTTGTTATAAAATTTCTTTACATTTTCTTTCTTCATAAGAGATTTAAATTCTTCTGTGTCCAAATATTTTTCATAAGCAGCATCCTCAAACACAGTCATTTTATCTGCAATTTCCTCTGCTTCTTCATATTTAGAAAGCCTCTCTGAAATAGAAGAATAGTTAGCTCTCATTTCATCAAGTTCTGCCTTTTCTTCTGTCGTAACAAACTCGGCAAATACCTCCTGACGTTCACCTGATAATGCTACTGTGTCATTTTCTTTCGTATATTCCTGTTTATAATAATTACCACAACAAGACTGATAAATAAAATACTCATCATATACAGATACAATCCAATACCATTCATTTAATGTTTCTTCAAGAGGTGCTAGTAACTCATAAAGTGCACTTCGAATATCATCATGAGACAATTCAAAAGTTTTTGAATATTTTTCCTTATCTTTACATGACTCGTTTTCTTTTTTTTCATCATCTTTTTCATCAGAATCTACATCGTCAGAGTCATTAGAATCATCTGTCGCATCCTCATCGGAATTTTCCGGCTCATCATCCGTATCAGAATCAGTGTCATCTTTCTTATCATCTTCCGAGTGGTTTTCTTTTGTTTCCTTGTCATCGTCTTCAATGTCAGAATCTTTTTCATCGTTATTATCAGATTCAGCAAAAGCAGTTGAAAACGCCTTTTCAAGTTCTTCGTCCGACAATTCTTCGTATTCAAAGGTTATGTCTTCAGTTTTTTTGTTATATTTCTTTAAAAGTTCTTCAAATTTCGTCATATCTATCTTTTTATTTCCTCCTTTCTCAAATTTTTCGATTTGATTTGTTTTTGGTTCTATATTGAGACTAGATAATGTTTTATTTAATTTATCTAAAGTTTCAATCAATTTTGAATGTTCATCTTCCAAAATAGAAGAGAAGATCGAATTATTTTCTTCAGAGAAATCTTTAAGTGTTAATTTGCTTCCCTGCATACCTGGAAGTACATCAGACCCAAGAAGTGTCGTTCCTTGCACATAAAAATCATCAAGATGAAGAGTTTTGTCTGTGTTATCCCAATGCATTGCACGTATACAAAGCTCTACAGAGCAATCAACAGTTTTTCTCCTTCTCAAAATTTCACATGTGTCAGTATATTCTTCATATACAACAACATCAGAGCATACAAAATTTCTATCCAGTTTTTCATCATATTCCAGATGAATATTTTCAGGATTGATAAAGTGACCAACTGGAATTTCCTTATAAATCATTTTGTCAGAATCTTCGTCATAATACATTGTGTGCCCAGAAAAATCTTTGATCGGCTCTCCATTTTCGTCTGTTTCACCAGTGTCAACAATATCTGCCATAATTGGGCGATCTTTGATAGACATCATTTTATCTTCCAACACATCTGTTTCAATATGAGATTTATTGTTGTTTGTTAAATCATGGAATGCTCTTATTTTTCCGTAAAGCAATCCCTCTGATAAATCGTCATTTACTTCAAATGTTGCCTTTGTCTGAATTGCTATATTATATCCAGATTTCTCTGCATTAAATTTTAAAGATTTTTTCTTCTTACTATAGAAATCATATAAATCTTCTAATGTAAGTAATCGATTATTCAATTTTTAACCTCCTTTCCTAAATTTTGGTACAAAAATACCACTCAATAGAAGAGTGGCTAAAACATCAACTTATTTGTAACCCCAATTTTGTCTGTTTGGATTGTATCGTCAAATTTTAAAATTGAATCGTTTATAAATATAAAAAAAGAATTACCAGAAGGAATTTCTGAAAATCCTAATCTTAATAAATTGTTTCTTGTTTCCTCATCCGAGGTGAATATAAAATTATCATTATTTCTCATGCCATCACCTCTTGATCATGTTATTTGTTTGGTTATATTTATCAAATCTGTATCTTTTTCATACAAAAATATTTATTTTCCAAAATAAAAATTCATTTTATTTATTTCCCTTATCTTCGTTTTTTCCAGACAATCTTGTTGCTTGTCCCTCGTCTGACAACTGTTCTTCTGGTATCTCAGGACGATAACCTGTATTATCAGATGATTGAGTATATGAAGAATTAAACGGAACAGCATATTGATTTATATTTAAAACCAATGCATCAAAACGAAGCTTGTTATATGCAACATACGGATCATCGCCTAATGAACACATATAATCCATTTTTCCAATACCAAATGCACTCGCATCCTTCATTCTACTTATATAATCATCTCGATTATATTGTGTTTGATCAAAAATCTGTAAATAAACGCCATCTGTAATATGATTTTTAATCCAGTAATTTAACCAAGATTCGATTCGTCTTATATACACAGAAATCTTTCCAAGATCATTCGCATTTGAATATTTGATACCATTCGCATTACTCGAATCGCCAGAACTTACAATAAGTTTATTAATTCCAGCATTTGCGAAAAGATTATTCATTGCTTTGTTTAAGTTATCTGTATCAGTAGCGGAAGTAGATTTCTCGAAATCTATAACTTGACTTGAATCGTAAGGTGTCGTTCCCCAGCCAACTAAATCTGGAAGAATTTGTTTAATCATTTGATCAAACTGATTTACAAGTTCTAAACTAATTGCAAAATCATCTACATTTTCAGAATCAAGTAACGGAATTTTATTTAGAATTAACTTGTAATTCTGCAATTCTTCTTTTGCAACAACAAGATTTTCTGTATCGAGAAGATTCAATAAGGATTTGAATAAAGGTAAGAAATACGGAAGAGGTACATAAAATTCATCATCGGTACTTGCTATAAGTGTTAGTGTATTTTCTGGTGGGAGACGGAAAAATTCATAGTTTCTACCTTCAGTTTTATATTGATTATATCCATCAATAAAAACTTGATCCCACACACCAACACCATCATTGTTCACACCTTTAATAAAATCTTTGTTATTTGATTTATCAAAAAATGCTGCATCAAAATATGTTATCCATTCCCCTTCTTGAGTTTTTCCATAAATACGACAATATTGTACATCTAAAGGCATAAGAAAAATTCCATTTTCGTCGTCGCCATTCATCCATCCAACATACATTCCGTCACGTATTGTATTAGAAATCACATTTTGTAATTCTTTTGCCATATTAAAATGATGAAATATTTTTAATGTCTTTTCATAATTTTTAAGTTGTTTTTCTACATCAAAATCTTTAGTATAATCTGCCAAGGGGGTGATATTATATGTATAAAGAGGCATAGTAGAGAAATAAGATATCATCTGCTTATAAAGCATTGATACTCTTGTTAAAAAACGAGAAACTTCACGAATATTATCTATATTATTAAGAGGAGATTGTACATATTGATCTAATAAATCTCTCGTGTATTGAGTATAAGTTTTAGAAACGGTTTTTGTAACATTCCTCTGCAACAATTCCTGAAACTTAGCAAAATTTATTTTTTGCGCTCGTTTTCGTTCTACTTCATAGCCAGATTCATCTGTTTTTGTGTAAACCTTTTGTACAATAGGTTCTTTTGTTTTTTCACTCAAGTTTTGCCATACCTCCTTTCTTAAAATCTTGTTACCTTTTTAGGTGCTCGTATAGAGAAAAGTTTTGAAATATCTTGTGATGACTGAACTTGCCTTTTCTGTCTTACCATATCTTGACTTCTTAATTCAAATAAAGCATGTCCCATAAGAGCCATGCAATAACTGCGATCGTCGTGTAGAATATTCTCAAAGCCAGGTGCAAGATCATATCTGATGTTTCCATTTGAAGATTTGTATTTATACATATGTGTAAGTTCTTCTTTCATAGCATCCAATTGTTTTAATCCAAGTTCTTCCTCAAACGATAATTTATAATTATTTTCGATAACTTCTCCATTTTCTTCTGTTAATGTAGTTAAACTTCCATGATAATCATATTCAGCCGTAAAGCTAATCAAATCTTGGTCTATCATTTCGCATAATTGAGAATACATCTTAGCTTTGTATTTTGTTGGTTCTCTCATTCTAATTATGTCTACAGCATCCGGATATCTTTTTACATATGGCATTGCATAATCATATGAAGCATCTATCAAACCACGATGTTCATATTCTTTATTGCCTTTATGATTTTGCTCATAAAAATTATCAAATAGCAAATCGCAAATTTGTGTTGCTCCACCTCCAGAACCGGCATCAATATAAATACCATGTATGTTTTTATAATCTGTAGTAGTGTATCCATTATACCGAACGACAATTTCTTGCAACATTTTCACCTGTTCTGGTGTTGTAAGTGGTCGTTTGGTTTCTTTGTCTATTAAATTAATTCCGTTTACAACATCCAATAACCATCCACGTTTATCGTCTTTATGTAGCTTTCCAATAAGTACAAAGCTATTATCTCTTTTTTTTGCAGGGTCAAAACAAATTACCATATATGAATTATCTTCATTCACTAACATTGGTGGTCTGACAACACTGTTTCTTAAAACTTGTGACTTCTTAACAGCTATGTCATCTCCAAGATCAGAATCAAATTTATTCATATATTCTCTGGTTGCTTTTGTTGGATTCATTTTCATTTCTGAATCAATTTTTGCTTGTGTTAACAAAGGAACAGGATAAATCTTTCCATTATAAGTTGCATGAATAATTACTTCACAATCAATATCTGCACAGAAATAATTTTTATCTCCTGCAAAAGAATGCATTGCAGCTTCTTTATATCTTTTATAAAACACATCGTCCATTGACCCAGCAGAACTAGCACAAATTACTTGGTTTGGGAAATTTGGAGGTAATAAAGTTACATCAACATCTCCACCAAGGGCAAAATCACTATTTTGTGTAACGAATGGAAGAGTGGCTGCGAACATATCTTCTGAAACATATGATGCTTCATCATAAAAGTTCAAACGGCTTCGACGACCACGACTACCATCAAAATTACTATTTACAGTTGCCAAACTAGATCCGGAATATAATTTAAAAGAATATGATGCTGGATCATGCCTAAATCCTTCGGAATTTGCACTTTTTACAAGCTCATTAAGAAATACATCCGTCAATCCAGTGAAAGAAGCAATTTCTTTTTTGGCGATTGATTCTATTTTTTTCATCATTCCAATACTCTGTGAACCAGTTGAGCTTAAAATATATCCTTCAAATTTTGGAACTAACATCGTTTTTGCCATTAAAAAAGGACTACCGAGGGTAGTCTTTCCGCCGTTTCGAGTCATACACCATACCACATTTGGCGTTATCCATGACATCATAAATACATATTTTTGAAAATCAAGGAATTCTATACCGAAAAATCTTTCACAAAATTTTACCGGATTTCTGCGTCCCCACTGAATTATTTCAGCAAATTTTTTTAAACCCTCAAGTTTAAGTTCTGACATATCATAATAAGTAGGTTTTTTAAAGAAAGTAAAGTTCTTTGGTGTGAACTCTTGAATAGAATCGCCCATCAATACAATTCCACTATCAGTCGTCATCTATTACTTGTCCTTTGTCATTTATTAATCCTTTTTCTTGCAAAAAATCTTTCAAGTCTTTATTTTCTTTTTTTAATAGCCTACTAAACTCGACGGCATTATCCCGTTCTTTTTGTAAATTAAAAAGTAATTCCTTTTGATGAATAACTTCTTTTTCCCAATCATTTTCATCCGGATTTAATTGCTTTAATTGATTTTGATGATTTCTAGTCATAATATCTTCGATAGCCATATTTGTTTCATAGTCGAAAGTATTTACTTCCGATCCATCTAAATCCATTTCCTGTAATTCTTTTATTATTCCAGTAAGAGTTCCAGCACCTTTACTTTTTCTGTTATTATTATTTTCCGAAATTCCGTTATCTTTTGCCAATGCAAGAGCAGAATTTATCATTTTTTGTTTTGTATCCGCCAAAGATTTTATTGTCGATATAACACCTGGATTACTACCAAGTTGTTTTTTATATTGTGATATCGCATCATTTATTGTTTTGACATCTTTAAAGCTTTGAACGATTTCAATTACAGCTTCAAGTTTTAAACCATCATCTTTTACGGACTCATCGAAATATCCAACAAGTTTGGAATATAATAACGGTTGCTCGGAAACGGGCTCGTTTTCGAAAGGATCATATTCTAAGAACCGTTCTTTTATTTACTTTATACATCTCCATGACATCTTCGGATAATTCTTCTTTTAAATCTTTTGAAATATCTTTTTCGTCTGGATATACAATCTGTTCTTTGAACATATCAGAGTCCATATATCCCATTCCGACATAATTTGGCATTGAAATATTTTTTATATAAGATGTCCATACATTTGTCTTACCTTTTCCTGTGACAATATTTTCCGATTCCTGTATACTAGCATTCCATACAGTTTCTAAGAATGGTTTGTTTAGATAGTATAATGCCTTTTGAACAGATTCTCTTGTTGGTTCATGTTCAATTCCATTGATATCAACTCTTAACGCAATTTTTCTAGCGCACTCCTTACATATTCTTGAGAATCCTCTCCCACCAAGCAAAGGGTCAGAATCTTGATAAAAATGTTTGTCAATATCTTTATGTTTATCACACAACGGGCAATGTGCGGTATTGTCATATTTATCCAATTTTTCTTGTAGCTCTATAACTTTTTCTCTAGCTTGAGTAGCTGTTAATTTTACTTGTTTTGCATCTTTTGTCGTAGCCAATCAACAGCCACCTCCTTTTTATTCACATAATAAAAAAGTCATTCCACTTGCAACAATGAAATGCCTATTTCTTTACTATAATATTTTATTTTTAATTGGCAGTGACGAACTGCCAAAATCAGAATGTTATCATCATTCTTACGTCATTTTAATGACAAAACGACGCATCTCTGACTCGAACAGAGACACCGATTACTCGGCTACTATTAGTTTTCAAGACTAATTCCTTACCAATTAGGATTAATGCGTCATAGTGGGCAGAGCAGGAGTCGAACCTGCGGTGTTTCTTTGTGGGGCTTTTACAGAGCCTTGCCCTCGCCTCTAGGCATACCTACCCAAAATAGGAGAGTAGTACACTCTCCACAAAGGTTCACATTTAATGGTAGTGAAGCACCGCTTTATCGTTCTGCTTTATTTATGGATCGCAGCAAATCCAGACCACACAGCAGTCACAACATAAGCTCAAATCTAGTTTTATGCAAGCACAATCCCTAGTAAAAATCTCGAAGATTTTTGTTCAATATAATATTCTCTAACTAGAACGCTATATGATACCGTCCTTGCAACCTGAATATTGGTGGTTTGATTAGATAAACGCCTCGTCAGACTCATCGTCATCATCTGCTTTTATAATATAATGATTCTTAGTTGTGGAAACATCGTTGTGCCCCAAAAGTTTTTGTGCAACTTCGGCAGATTTGTGTTCATATACAACAAGATTAGTCGCCCGTGACTCTCGGAATAAATGCGGATGCACACGTCTCCCAACAATTTCCGTAAATAGTCCACTACACCAATCATTAAAAACACCTTCACCGACCTGTCTGGTTTCTCCATTTTTCTGTTTAATAACAAACATATATGGACAATCATCATCACCACGAACTTCTAACCATTTTTTCATCCAGGTCATAGAATCTTCTCCAAATTTCATTCTCCTAGGTTTTCCAACTAATGATTTCCCCTTACAACGAATAGTATGTGTAAGATATTGCCTTGAAATTGCTTCGTGTTCATGACCATTTTCATCTAATACCTTTATTTTCTTCTCTTTTGCTGGGTAATCTACAACTTCTTTGAGTAATTGACGAGCTTCTGCACGTCTACAACCTGTACTATAAGAAAATACAAGATATGCTAACTTTTGCCATTCTTCTCGTTTTTCAAGTTCTTTACATAAATTAATGTATTCGTCTGGTGTAAGAGGAATCTTCTCATGCACATATCCAGTTTGCACAACCTTAAGCCCTACCGTGAAATTTCTGAAAGTAGGATATTCTTCCTCATACATTAACATAACATAATTACAAAATGTACTTACAGCGGACTTTTTAAATTTTATGGCTGAATCTGATAGTCCTCTATTTGTAAGCCAGTTTAAATATTTTTGAAATTCTTTTTTCTTTATTTCAGTAAAATCTTTATTTTTTAAATGATCCTTCACCCAAAAAAAGAAAATACGAAGCCCGGATTTATACGCTGGTTTTGTCTGTAATGAAAGGTCTGATTGATTATCAAGATAATCTTGAACCATTTCTCTATTAAATTCATTTACTTCCAACCATTCTTCATCAGTGATTTCTTCTGATCTATCTGCAATTTTACCATCCATAATCTCACTTCCTTTCAAAATAAAAAGAAGTAGGATAATGATAAACTAAGCTACTTCTTTCAAAATTTCATTTAATATATTTTGATATGTATTTTCATTCATTTCATCTGGCAAGAGTATATAATACTTTAATCCATTACGTTCAAAGATTTCACGTTTCTGATATAATTTTTGTCTATACAGTTCTTTAGATTTTGAGTTTATTACAAAATTATTTCTGTATGCTTCTTGGTGTTCTTTGTTACCAAGTATACTCATATATTCTCTACAAAACATCACAGAGAACATTTTAAAAACGCAGCACACTACACTCGAAATAGATACGTTTTCACGTACAAACCACTTAGCAGGTGGGTTCCAAACCTTATGGATTTATGCTGCACAAGAAAAGAACCCATAAGTTTTTACGCCTACGGGTTCTAAGAAAGGAAGGTAAAACATGAGTGTAATCACAAAAAGAAAACTTCACGTCAAAAAGCACTATGAGTTTTTACGCCCATAATGCCTAAGAAAATCTATGTTTCTAATAATATTTATCTTACAATCCAAAAATATCTGCAAGAAAATCTAGCATCTCATTCTGATCAAATGCATCTGTACAATAGATACTATGTGAAATATATCTATCTCCATCAGAACTTGAGACAATCATACCATGTACTTCACCATCTTCGTCTTTGACGAATCTAACATCACAATCATCTTTTTGTTCACACATATCACAGTCAATGTCATCATCATGATCACCTAACTCTTCGTCATCCGGTTCAATCTGAACAAGAATTTTTGTTTTAGCGTCAGGATAAGATCTTAAAATGCACTTAGAATTTACATCTTCCATTGCATAAATTGCAGTTGCCCAAGAAGTAATATATTCTCCATCTCTTTTTAATTTATCGCAATAAATACGATCGTTAATAATCATAACTTCATATTCGTTTGGATATTCATAATCTAAGTGAATATATCCAAAATCATATCCATATAAAACAAGTTCTTTAATAATTTCTTTTGCATCATTATATTTCGCCACAACTGAAATGGTTTCTGTAGAATCTGTAAGTACGTCATCTAACATTTCACAAAATTCCTCAATGCTTTCAAAAGTAAAAGTATCCAAATAATTCACTCCAATCTATTATGCTTCGTTAACGGCATCCTTAAGTGCTTTACCAGCTTTGAATTTTGGTGTTTTACAAGCTGCGATCTTCATTGTTTCCCCTGTCTGTGGGTTGTGACCTTCATGTTCAGCTCTTTCTTTTACTCCAAAAGTTCCAAATCCAACAATCTGAACCTTTCCATCCTCAATCATACCATCTTTAATAGATTCGATAACTGCATCTACATACACAGCAGCGTCTTTCTGCGTTGCTCCGATTCTTGTAGCGACTGATTTTGTTAATTCTACTTTATTCATTTAATTAATTCCTTTCGTTCCATATCATTTTTACAAAAATAGAAGAGTACACGCCTGTTTAACGGTCGCATCTCTTCTCAAGAAATATATAATAACAGCCCATACAATTCCGATTTACGAGAGTTTGAATTATACCAGGTGTAGTATGAGCTGTTATGCGACTTTATAACATGACTGGACTAATATTAAGTAATCCAGTTTCGTCAACAACGCAAACCATTTGTGACGGTTTTCCGTTTAATCTTTTTTCGATTGTATAATCACATCCAGAACCAGCAAGGCTTCCGCTTTGCACGAATTTCGATTCTTGACTATACATACAAAAATGCTTATGTCCACAGAAAATATTCTCCGGGAAGAATCCACACATTGACGCAAGATTCATATACCCTTGTTTTGTAGGAGTATCATAATCTCCATGAATAAGAAGATAATCTTTCCCATAAATATCAACTTTGGCAATTCCATCATCAATACTGCAATCTAGCAATGAATGAAATCCATCTATATGCTGAAGAACTCTGCACACATCCCATGCAATAAATGCATCCAAACGTTCACTGTGCTGTGCAAGATCCTTTGCCTGTAATCTTGAGTGGTTCCCAGAAGCAGAAGCTAAGTAAACATCATCAAAATGTTTCGTAAGTTCATGACAAAATGATGTGATATATTCAATACTTAATTTAAGCTGATCAATAACATTTTCTTTGTTTGAAACTTCAATTGTCTTATGCAAGGAGTTACTAATATTGTCTCCGAGCAAGAAAATATGTACTGAAGAAACCATATTCATTTTGCCGATTTGAATTACTTCACTTAAGTATTTATCCAATCGTTCTTTAGCAATCTGAGAATCAAATTGTCCAAATGTTGAATGGAATGTCTGACCAATATGTAAATCGGACAAACATACAATCATTGATTTCCCCGTTCCAATTAAAGGTCTTGGAAAACTTCTAAACTCTGTTTTTCCAAAGTTATCAAGTCTTTCAATAAGAAGATCCATTACCTCATCGAAACGACTATCCATATAATTCTGTTTCTGCCAAGACCTGCGTTCATCTCTAATTTGTATCTTTGAACGCTCTAGTTTTCTCTGAGCTAATCGTATTTCTTCTAACTGAGCAGAGTCGTTTACGAATTTATTTCTATTCGCAGCGAGCATTTTATCAAATGCCTGTCTCTGCTTTCTGAATTTTGATTCGGTATATTCTGTACCAAGAAGCTCATTTAATATATCTGCCACATCCTGCCAAGAACCTATTTTATCCTTGTCACCTGTGATTCGATAGATAAGCTCTTCGTCTGTTTCTCCATCAAAACGTCTATAAGAAGTTATAACAAACACATCCCTTCTTATTCTTCAGATTCCGGAACATCAAGCTCCTCGTCTGTTTTAAGTGCTACAGAAAAGTCAATTACCTCATTCTTAAAAGCTGAAAGTAAATCTCCAACTTTAATATCCTGCTCAACATCGTTCTCATCTGTATATGAAATAGAAGTACAATCTTCAGAAAGCACTCCACCTTTTACTGTCAATTTATCTGTTGTAGTTCTTGTAAATTTAAGCTTACTTGTAGCCATAATTTATTTTTCTCCTTTTAATTCATTGAATTTCCGATACTTCGGATACAAAAATAGAAGAGTAGTAATTACTCTTCTTCCTCTTCATAATATTCTTCTAATTCAGGATCTGGTGCTTGAAAACCTATTGCAAATGTCTGTTCAGTCCCGTCACCTTTAGATGCAACTTCTTCATTCCATTTTGCAATAATTGAAGATGGTTTGATCTTCATAACCTCAATCCACGAATATAATACATTTAATAATTCGTCAGTAACCGGTAATAGTATGACACCAGTTATAAGACCGAATATATATGGTAATAACTTTTTATCTTTCATAGGCAGTTACTCCTAAAGTGGGATAGTAAGGTTACGTTCTGAAACAACAACCTTATATGTTTTGTCATTTTTAGATATCTTCTCTTTTAAATGTTCTTTCAAACAATTCTTAGCTTCTGTACTTCCATGCACTAAGACCAATTTATTTGTATTTAAATTACTTCCATACTCTAATAAATCATTAAAATTTGCATGAGAAGAGAATGTAGTCATTGAAATACAATCAGCTCGATTAGGTACAGGCTTCTTGTTTATATTGATTGTTTTATGGGATTTTCCATTTTTGATCCGATAGCTTAGATAAGAATCATCATTACCGGTATAGCCACTAAAGATAATCATAGAATTGATATCTCTTAGATATTTATCAAGATAACTCAGAATACGTCCATTCGTACAAAATCCAGAACTTGAGATACAAATTTTAGGTGTTGTATCTGATACACATGCTTTGGAATCTTCTTTTTCTCTAATATAAGAAATATTCTTCCAATTCCTTACTTCATACCATAATTCTGCAAATTTTCCATCAAGAACATCATCATAGTCATCGCATACATCACATGTAAGCATAGAATCCACAACAATTTCAGTTATAAAATTCTCATCTTTGCCATATAGAAGATATAATACAGTCAATAATTCTTGACTTCGTGAAAATGAGAATGCTGGTAAAACAACCGTTCCCTGTCTTTCCAGAACTGTATTGATTGCCACACGTAGATGTTCAACATCAAATTCTCTTGTCTTTTTTGAAGTGCGTGTATTCAATCCATATGTACTTTCCATAATGGCAATATCATTAAATGATTGTGGAATTTCTGTATTTTCTACATAATGATTTTTGGTATTCAAAGCTCCAATATCAGAAGAATAGAGTATCTTTTTACGTTTTAATCCGTCATTAAGAATTAATTGAAGTTGTGCAGCACCTACGCAATGAGAATTTTTAAACCACTGAAAACTTACAATGTTATCTAATTCTTTGATAGAGTTATATTCATCATAAATTTTGAATAGTGGAAGAGTATTATATACATCTTCTTCAGTATAAATTGGTTTATATTCTCTTCCATATCTTTTTGATAATACCCTTGCTTCATCTTCAAGTATAAAAGCACAGTTTAAAAGTAAATGCTTTGCAATAACAGCAGAAGCTTTTGTCATAATTATTCTTCCGGTAAATCCTTCACTGACGAGACGTGGAAGCAATCCGATATGGTCAATATGTACGTGTTCTACAAAAACATAATCAATTTCTTCTGGATTGAATTTGAATTTTTTAGAATTGATTTTATAAGACTCAAGATAAGAATTATCCTGATATAATCCACATTCTAGCAATATCTGCTTTCCTGCGAATCTAATATACGTACAACTTCCGGTAACATCATTTGCATTCTCTCCACAAAATAATATCCCGTCAGTCTTTAATTTTTTCTTAGCGATGGCACTAACCACCTTTCTATAAGTATTATTTACTTGATTTTATTAACCATATCAACATATTTATCCTCAATATAGATATGATTTCTGGTGATAGACACTCCAATATGAGCATAAATAGTTTTTAGATAATTCTTATTACCTTTTTCTTTCTTTTTTCCGTCTTTATACTTTTCAATATCATAAAAACCACAAGAATGATATCCACCGATTGAACTATTGGATCTAACATGAGTTCTTCCAATAATTTCACGCTCAACTAGAGTTTCTAAATCATTTTTACTAATTTCTTTAATAGTAATTCATTCCTTTCATACATATTTCTCTCCGGGATAGGAGAGTGTTGAAACTGACACAGTCTGACTTGAACAGACGACCCATCGCTTAACAGGCGATTGCTCTAACCAACTGAGCTATGTGCCAAAAAATAAAATCCCATACTGAAGCATGAGACTTTGCATTTTCAATAAGCTGAGATATTGACTTACTGCATTACCATCTACCGTCGTTGGAAACGGTTTATCACACAGTCGATTAGACTGTAGGTAACAACAACACCGGTTTCAGTGGTTCCCGGCAAACTCTTACTATGAAGCATTATAGATTTTCTTTCAATACATCGTCTCTTGCGGAGTTCAAAGATTGCAGTCTTTTACGGTTGCGTTTACTTGTACTTTCTCATATAACACCTTGCGAGTATTATATGTCACCATATTGCAGGTGAATAAGTTGTTTGTCTCTTCATAGTCATACACACTTTTGCTTGATTAATATTTTTATAAGAAATAAATTTTTCTGATTTTAAATTCAGTTCCTTTGCTAAAATACTTACATCTTACATTTGAGTATGTGTATTCTTCTTATGGATGATGAGGTGTACATTTGACCATACGCACCTTTTGAGTACGTCCCAATCATCACCACCCTGTTCGTCTTGCTATCGACTCACTTCTTAGATTAACACCTATCTTTCGATTTATGATGTCAACTCTAAAATCCAATCAGCACTAATATTTGCGGTACTCGCACCAATTGTACACGGATTATCCCTACATTTCTGTATTAATACAATGCCTTTCCCATGACATCTACCTTAACCATTAAAAGTATGAAACAAAGCTAATACATTTAATTTTTTGCCCTTAGCAGTAGCCCTTGGACTTTAGGTTAGGTATAAATCCTATGTGTTTTCCGACAAACTGTCTTTACGACAGTCGCAGCTCTCTTACATATGAAAGCCACTTTATACGTATTGCTACGCTTATTTAACGATCCGAAACCAACCATTCCTATAAAATAGGAGATTGCGGAGAGTGAGATTTGAACTCACAACCTCTGGGATATGAACCCAGCGAGCTACCTGATTGCTCTATCCCGCTATATTTTAATTGGCGACAGATGTTTTACCCACCGCCAATATATTAACTAATCAAAATAATTGTTTAATTTTCTATTATAATATCTTGTGATTTTAGGTTTTGCCCAAATTTTCTCATCACATTGAATATCCTCATATGTATGGATTGTTCTTTCCGGAATATATTTGCATTCCAAACTCAATCCATCTAAAATTTTTACCACTGTATTTTCAGTGGGAGTAGTAGAAGATAAGTAGTCAAAAATACATTTCTCCATCCGTTTGATTATTTTTCGGACTGTTGCTACATTCATATCTTCTTTTTCTGCAATATCTTTAATAATATTTTCTTGTGTAATTGTCAAATATTAAATTCCTCCCAACTGCACGAATTCGTTTTTAAGATATATCATTAGTTCGTAAAGAGCCTATACAGTAAGGCATATCGATATATTCTCCATATAGGCACAAAAGAAAACCCATATATAATGGACTATTTTATTTTTTATGCTTTAAAATAGTCCATTAATTATGGTTGAAAAAATATACGTTTGTTACATCGACATCCTTTTTTTTCGTCTATATTCCCTGTCTATTCTACGTTTTTCAATAAGCTGACAGCTATCACAACGAATAGTTTTATTATCTTTTATATCAACCTCAATCCATTCACCACAATCAATACATTGAATGTATTTTGTCTTTCTCACTTTAATATTTTTCTCTAAATTGTTTACGACATATTGACCATAGCAGAACCAAAAAAGTTGTTTTCCTCTCTTTTCATTTCCATATAAATATTGAACTAACATATCTGTTATCATCTCGTCAGAATATCCAAGATCAGAAAATTCTTTCCTAATACTGCAAGCCACATAATGAAGATTATCAATATATTCATCTTTCATGTTTACCATATACCGATACTTTTTATTAAGTTCATCATAAAGAGAAGAGACTTCTTTTGAACAAACAATATTTACATTATTCATCATTTTCGTATATTCTAGTTTACCTAACTTCATACCTCTTGTATTTATAGATTTATTTGGAATACGTTCATACAACTTATTTACAAAACTTTTATTTCTTTCTTCTATCTGACTTTTCTTTTTGTCCTCGTTAGGTTTTTTGTCTTTTGCATACTCAAAAAATGCCGGTAGCTTTTTGCTTGTAAATACTTTTATTTCTTCTCCAATTTTTTCTGGAAATTCTGGTTTGTATAAAGTCTTAGCGTAGTCAATAACAAAATTGTTTTGACAGCATAATCTTTTCACACAGTTGATTGCATGTTCTTTTTCTTCGTCAGTTCCGTCAATAAAGACATTATCATTCCATATTTTTGAAATATCATTACTATACAAACCAATATTACCACCTGTAAAAGCTGCATTTAGCCCGTTATAAATATTTTCATTGTTTAAAATCTTTGGCTCTGCCTTTCTCATATTATAATATAACGGAACGATACCGTTCATATTTCTTTCTGCTATTTTAACAAAGTCTGGATCGGCAACCACCAATGATTTATCTCCATCAACATCAAATTGAAGAATCTTGCTGATAAGATCATACGTGCTTGTATAAACACCATTAGTGGTAAACCATTCTCTTATTTTTTCTACTCGTTCTCCGTAAGCTTTGTTAGCTATATTAAAACGAATTGCGTGTTCTTTATAAAGATGTGGACTTCTAAGGCAATCCAATCTATCGTAATTTTTAAATAGCCAACAGAAAACTTCTCCATCTGCAAGCAATCCATTTGGTTTTTCTATATGACCAAACCAATATTCACAAGCTGCATAAAAATCTGGAAGAAGGAATGTATACTTACCATTTACTTCAAGTTTTCCACTTCGGTATTTCTTCAATAAGCTATTCTTTATTTCACGGATAACATCTTTTGCGAATGTATCATTGAGTAATGCCGGATAAATTTTTACTGCTTTTTGAAAAGAGGTAAGATTATCATTATAAGGAGTAATTCCAAGAGCTTCTTTCATGGTTTTCTCCGAAGAACAGATATTTGTAATTTTATCTATAGATTTTTTTGTTAATAAATCTATCTCATCATCGGTTACATTTGTCAGTGTTTGTAACATCTGATAGTTAATTTTTGCGTTTTTAATTCTATCTTCTTCGATATTACAACGACCTGCCTGACAATGATATTCTTTGAAATAGGTTTTATATTCATCCCAAGAGTCATAGAACTTATACATTTTAAATTGACTCTTTGTAAAAATAATTTGAATGTCATCATCAATAATATTGTATTCTTTACCGTAGATATCTTTAATAATAGGAGAGTATTCATTTACTTCAATAAATTTTTTGAAGTCAAATACACCAAGTAATCCTTTTACCCACGGTGCACGAAACATTGTATTCTTAGTCATTAATGATGGTAATATCATACCGGCTCCATCGGTATGAGGAACTGGGACTTCTCCGGTTTTACGTTCAATAGAATAATCTGTCTCATCAATAAAATCAAAAGTCCCAGATACATTCGTTTCAAAATCGTCTACAACAATGCATCTATCAATATCAAAATCAACCCACTGATCTGTGGCAGAATTTGCCAATGCCATATATGCAAGGTGTTTATTGACATTATTCCCACCTTTTGAATTTATTTTCTCAATTGTTAGCCCACACATGATTGTCTTTTCTACATCATTCCAGACGGATTCTTTAATAAAGACTGCTTTCTTTTTACGAATTTGTCCGGCAGAAGAAGTAAAATATCTATATTTCTCGCCATTATACACAAACCCATAAAAAGACAAATCTTTAAATACATCAAAATAATAAACTTGAACTACCATCAAAGCATCTGTTAATTCATCTTTTTTAATTCCAATAGCCCTGGTGAGAGAAGATTCAAATACAGAAATTATATTTGTATCATTTAATTCATCCTGTCTGAGTTTTCTTAATTCAATTTTTTTATTGTATGGGATGTTATGAGATTTAGAATACTCAATTTTATTTGAAAGATCTTCTTTCTGTTTCATTTTATTTGAAAGAAGTTTTAGAAGTTTTTCTTTTGATTGTTTAGCTTTGTCTCTTTTGTGCTTAATAAGTAAGCTCCAACCAATAAATTCTTTAATAATAGGATCTATTTCTTGATTGTAATCCTCAATTTTTGATCGCTTTAATTTGGAAATGTCGTCTTCTGTAAAACCATTTTCTCTTAATTTGTTTCCTAACTTTTCCAATAAATTGTTCAAATAGTTACGTTCTTGCCTATATTTACAATTCATATTATGTAAATATTTTTCATGATTGCTGTAGAAATGACCGGTATCTACAGAATACATATTAATTTGTGTATCTAACATTTAAGCCCTCCGCATAATACTCTCCATTTTTTCATCGGTGTGTCTATTTTGTTTCGTTTTGTAAATCTAAAATTTCCATTATTAAATTCTCTTTATATATTTCTTTAATTCTTTCAACATAAATTCAACATCTTTAATTTCTCCACGAAAATCAACAGACATATCCAAATAACTGTACCAAAAGTGTGAATTTATATTAAATTCTTTGCAAATACTGAGAATCTTTTCTTCAAAACTTCTTCTTTCTTTTGCATATAATTTTTTGTGTCCAGTTGTATAGCAATCGTATTCATCAACTACATCATCATATCTTCCAACAGTAATGATATGATGATCCATTTTAGAAGTAAGTATGTATTGGCACACTTCTAAGTAATTTTTTCGTAGTTTACCGGTTTTTGTTAAAAAACAATACAATTTTTACTCCTCCTCATATTTCTTACATCTTTCTTTATTAGCAGCTTCTTCCATATATAATTTCTCTTCACGTTTACTATCTCTTTCAATCTGTTCAGCGATCCTAGAACCTTTATCTTGTCCAATAGAAATAGGGTAGTAGTCTGTGCAAAAATCATATCCACGGATTTCTCCGCCATATCTTCTATGAAATTCTTCCCTGCTTGGAATATGTAATGTGCTATGGTTCTGTGAATTTACTGTTTCTGTTTCGTTTGTCATGCTTGTTGTTCTCCTTTTTGTTTATAAAAATATTCATCTCTAGTCATCCTTTCTTGATGTGAGATTAATTGTTTTAGCATCAACTATGAGAACGAAATGTAAATAGGTACGAGTCTTTCTATCCCATCTTTCATTCTCATACGCCATCTAATGAGAGGTATTGTTTTATAATGACATCTCTCTACTTATATATTCCCCATATGTTCTATTTGTTTTTGCATTTCTTCCTTCCTTTCAATTCCCCAAAAGAATCTATATTATATGCTTTCAACATCTTTTTAAGTGCCCATTCTATTTCTTTTTCGTATCCCTCCTGATTCAAGACATAAATGTTTGGTAAATTTTTAGGTGGCTTATTTGGATCTTGTTGGATGCTTCCAACTTCTTTTTTTATAAGAAGTGGATTGATATCTCCAAATTGAGAAGTTAGATATTTAATACATTGTGTTATACTATCTTTTGATGTCTTTAAATCTTCAGCCATCGTTTTTAAGCTTCTGAAAAAAGCTTCCGGTTTTTCCTCTGGGTTATATAACACCTCTTCATTGTTAATTTTTGGTCTGAAGAATATGTAAGAATTGATATAGAGAAATGTCATTAATATATTCTCTTTATTGATACTAGATTCATTCATCATAATGAAATCTAATTGTGACGATGTGATTTTAGAAAAATTTTCTCTTGCTTCAAAATTATCTGGAATAACTTTTATTTCTATTCCAGTATCATAACCAATAGAGTCTAAATCTTGTTTTACTATGATCATCTTGTTATTTATCATGTATTCAAGAACGTCTAATATTTCTTGGAACGCTTTTGGTTTTCTTTTTGTGGTTTTATAACCATAAAATTCAAGAACCTTTCTGATAGTAATCCAACTATAGTCCTCGTAGGATCTATATTTGTCAATTAGAATGTAAGTAATATAAAATTTTCTACTAACT
>ERZ773185.1167-NODE-1167-length-20592-cov-3.856552_pt1 | contig 20592 bp, 19 predicted proteins | sample MGYA00580531_ERZ773185 | MGnify/ENA primary metagenome ERZ773185 (study PRJEB29015, sample SAMEA2737799) | human gut metagenome | biome: human gut; feature: human-associated habitat; material: faeces | place: China | collected 2012 ...
TCGTAGTCACTTAGAAGTTTCTTCGAAACTTCGGATGCGTGGAAAAGCAACGCAGTGCATATGATATAATAAATCCAATTTTCCAACAATTATTATCCAAAATTAACACGTCTCATATATAACTTAGATTTATTATATCAATCACTCTTTTATATTTCAATAGAAATTATTAATTTTTATTAAATACTATTCATTAAAAAAACCATATCCTGTATTAACAAGATATGGTTTAGTAAGTATAATTATTAATTACTTAATCTGAGCTGCAACTTCCGCTGCGAAATCTTCATTCTTCTTCTCAAGACCTTCACCAACTTCAAAACGAACAAACTTCTTAATAGTAAATGGTGAACCAGCTGCCTTGCCTACTTCTGCAATATACTTAGATACTGACTGCTTTCCATCCTCAGCCTTAACATATACCTGATCCATAAGGCAGATTTCCTTAAGCTGCTTAGACACACGGCCTTCTACTAATCCATTAAAAATCTTATCAGCAGCAATATTAGCTCTGTCAGCTAATGCAAGCTCAGCTAACTGAGAAGCAGCTTCCTTTGAAAGGAAGTTGAATAAATACTGCATATTGCTCTTATGTTCTTCATATGTTGCAATATCTTCATCGCTCCATACTTTATCATTAACAGCCTTATCAATTAACTTATTTAAGATTGGCTTTGGAAGAGTAGCTGGGTCATTTAACGCACTCTCTTCGATGATTTCTCTTAACTTAGTAAGTTCTTCCGCTGACATATCATTTCTACTGATATACTGTGGGTTCATAGCTGCTATCTGCATAGCAATGTTAGTAAGTGCTTCTTTAACTGCATCTCCTGTAGCACCTTCTGCTGCAACAAGAACGCCAATTCTTCCACCACCGTGAACATATGAAGCAACACAGTCACCTGTAAGCTTTTCAAATCTTCTTAAAGAAAGCTTTTCACCGATTACGATAGTCTTTTCTTCAAGCTCAGACTTCATATCAAGAATTGCACATACATCTTCGCCATCTCCAGCCTTATCAACTGAAGCCTTAAGAGCCTTATCAGCTACGTTCTGAACAAATTCCTGGAATACAGCGTTCTTTGCAACGAAATCTGTCTCTGAGTTAACTTCTACTACTACTGCTGTGTTGCCTTCTGATGCAACTCTTGTGATACCTTCTGCTGCGATTCTGCCGGCTTTCTTTTCTACCTTAGCTGCTCCGCTCTTTCTAAGAACATCAACAGCTGCTTCCATATCTCCATCTGTCTCTGTAAGAGCCTTCTTACATTCCATCATACCTGCACCAGTAGACTCTCTAAGTTCTTTAACCATTGCTGCTGTAATTGCTGCCATTTTACTTTCCTCCAAATTATAATATTTTAAAATAATCTTAAAAAATGCTTCAACCTGAAACTACAGGCTGAAGCATACATAAACTTAAGTCAAACCTTAAATATTAAGCTTCCTCAGCTACTTCTTCTGCATCAGCGGCTACAGCTTCTTCACCCTGATTAGCTTCGATAACAGCGTCAGCCATCTTTGAAACGATTAAGTTAACAGCTCTGATAGCGTCATCGTTACCAGGAATAACATAATCTAATTCATCTGGATCACAGTTAGTATCAGCGATACCGATTAATGTGATACCAAGTGCGTGTGCTTCCTGAACGCAGATTCTTTCCTTCTTAGGATCTACGATAAAGATAGCATCTGGAATTCTCTTCATTTCCTTGATACCACCAAGGTTCTTCTGAAGCTTTTCTAATTCCTTCTTTAAGTTAATAACTTCCTTCTTAGGAAGAACATCAAATGTTCCATCTTCCTGCATTGTTTCGATTTCTTTAAGTCTTGCAATTCTTGACTGGATTGTCTTGAAGTTAGTGAGCATACCACCTAACCATCTTTCGTTAACGAAATACATACCACATCTTGTAGCTTCATTAGCGATTGCATCCTGTGCCTGCTTCTTTGTACCTACGAAAAGGATTGTACCACCATCAGCAACGATATCAGAAACTGCCTTATAAGCTTCATCAACCTTTCCTACTGACTTCTGTAAATCGATGATATGGATACCATTTCTTTCTGTGTAGATGTACTCAGCCATCTTAGGATTCCATCTTCTTGTCTGATGTCCGAAATGAACACCTGCTTCAAGTAACTGCTTCATTGAAATTACGCTCATTTTAATACCTCCATTGGTTAAATTATCTTTTGCAGGCTTCCTGGATTATGCAACACATCCCGTATAGCCACCGTCTGCGTACAACGGCACCCGCTATGCCATCCACCTGCATGCTTTTTCACACGAAATGTATTATATCAATACCATTAAATAATTGCAAGCATTTTTTATACAAAAACAAACAGCAAAGATAAATACAGGCTGACCAAATAATCTTAGTCAGCCTGTGTGTTATTATTATTATCTACATCGCTTCTTGTTATTATTCTTGCGATATTCTCATATGAATCACCCTTAATCAATTCAAAGTTGCCCTGCTGGACTATTCTTGAATATCCATAAGTTGCCATATACTGTGTAAAAGCATCTGCATCTTCTATAACACCCTTATTCTTAAGTATCTTTGATATATCAGCCGCAACCTTTATATTCTTAGGATTGATATTAACTATAACCTTATCTTCCTCCGATACATACCTTGTTGTAGCTGTAGTAGAACTATCCGTCGCTTTTACTACCGAATTCTTTGCTGTGTCAGCTGATGTTGTATCTTCGTTACCCTTATTCTCTGAATGTTCTGTGCTTTCAGCCTGTATTGTTTCATTATCTTTATCCGATTGTGTTGTATAGGCTATAACAGAACCAGTCGTCTCCTGTGGGACATTTGAACCATTAACATTATTATTAACCGCTGTAACTTTGTCAGCAATAAGCATAATAAGAACTGCGATAATAATTCCGCTTCCAAGACCGCTTAAATAATATCTTAACTTCATTGTATAATGCACCTGTTCCTTAATTCTAACATAATTTCACCTGATAACAATCAGTATTAATCACTTTATACACTAACCTCATTAACCAGTAATTACTTTTATTCGCCTGCTGCATTAACATATAACTTGATAACAAGACGAACCTCTCCAACTCCAAACTTTAAACGTTTAGCTATATCAATATCGTTATAGCCATTATTATATAAGGTCATAATCTTCTGATTCTTATCTAACTTATCATCAAGTGGAAATTCATCAACACTTATTCTCTGTGGTGCTTTCTGTGTTTCATCAAGCTTTATAAGTCTTTCCCTTACTGTTCCCATTCCTCTTGCCTGTGTGTTAGTTGCATTGACACTCTTAACTGTAGTCTTAATCTCTTTATCCTTCTCGTTAAGCATATCATACATAAACATTACTTCATTATGATTACGATTGATTTCTTTTAGAACATTGTCTGCATACTCATTCATTTCAAGAATCTTAGTATTGGATATTTTATCAAGACTTGCCTCAGTCTTTTCTTCTATATCCTGCATTTTCTTCTCAATTATGTCATCTATAGCCTTTGATACCTGTGACACTTGCTTTGCCGAATCATAATCTGATACATATGAAGCAGTATCAGCCTGTTCTTTATTATCAGTTATTCCAAGTATAATGCTTATTATAACGCATATTATACCTATAACTATTAAAACTATCGCTACAGTTCCCATTATCTCTCCATTAATCATACTTTGACGTCAAAGTCTATATCTTCCAAGTCTTTAATAAACACTTTACCGTCTTCTGATGTCTGATTTTTCCTTTCTTTATGTCCAGACTGATACTCGTTATCACTTTTATCCTTAGCATCAAACTTTTTCTGTCTGTTATTAGGGTCTTCTTTATGATTCACCTGTTCAGCTCTTGTGTGGATATCTTTCTGTAACTGAACCGCCGTCGTCTGCTGTTCTACCATAGGTCTGACATCTTCATTATGTCTGACTTGTGATACCGTATTCTGCTGTTGAATCATACCAAATTCCATCGGTCTTACTATCATATCAACACCTCTTTATCACAATTAACCACTTAATAATTAAAGTGGCAGACTCTTTATTTCAGCTCCTTCTTTTCTGAACTGGCAATAATCATATTTTTCTTTCAGGAACATACATATATCACCAAACATAAGCTTAGTACCAACATAAGCCCTGTTGCTTACCTTTATACAAGCATTCTTTTCTTCACCTATGCAGGATCTTATGTCTTCGTATTCTTTCTTTTCTTTAGCCAGCTGCTGATCCATAACCAAAAGGTTACGCATAGTCTTTGAGAGCATCTCCTGCTTCTCAGGACTAAGTGTTCCTTCTGCATCCTGTTTCTTTCTAAGTGCTGTCATAAGCTGTGAAAGCTGGATTTTCTCATCCCCCATCTTACTCAGGCCCTTCTTAAGCTCATCCATCCGCTTCTTCATTGTAGGGTCAACACCAACTCCTACAACTGTAGCTGTACCCATTTCATTACCTATGGTCTTTGCCTGTATCATAACTGTTGATTTAACATCGCCACCTATTATAAGACCATTCTTTCCATTGGCATTGATAACACCTTTAGCTACTACCTTGCTATGAAGAATAGAGTCTGCTTCAATATTACCGCCTGCCTCAACAAGCTGTACGCTTTCTATGAACTTAGATACAATTTTACCGCCTGCCTTTATAACAGCCTTGTTCATTCCCTGAACTCCTCTGTTTAAAGTGATATCTCCACCAGCTATTACTGTTGCACCTTCAACCACACCTGTAACTACTACATTGCCCGATGCCTTAACAGTAAAGCCTGCAAGTACATTTCCTTTAATATTGACATCACCATTGTAATCTATATCACCAGTTGAGTTATCTACATCAACAAGCTCAAGCACATTAGATACAAACACTTTATCAGACTCATGTCCGCTTACCAGTGTAATTAATTCTTTGCCATCTTCCGATATTACAAGATTACGCCCAAATCTGAACACAACGTGCTTTACCTTATCTGGATTAACACTTCTGTTAAGTACATCTGTTCCAGCTTCACCAACATACTCTGGATGAAGAACTGCAACTGTATCTCCCTTGGTTACATGATTAACATTCTCTAATGTATGGAAATCTACTGTGCCATCCTCGTTCATCTTTGGTCTTGGCTTTAATTCTGTATTGAACTTATATTCAACATAACCTTCCCTGCCGCTTACCGGCTCAGTTCCTTTAGCCACTGTATAGGCTTTGCCGTAATGCCTGTCTTTTAAAAACGAGTCTATAACTTCTTCATCCACACCATAAGTAACACCGATATGCTGTAAATCCCTTATAATCTCATCTTTATCTAACATTCCACCATTCTCAAAAGGAGGATAGAAACAAGCTTCCACCCTCATACAATCACTGCTTATTCTGTAATCAGCAAATTCTCTACATTCCAGCTGACTTTCTTCTGACACCTTAACAGTTGTCTCTGCCTCCGAACCTGCCTTAACAGCTTCCATAAGCTTTACACTATCACAGCTTATATTCTTATTATCAACATAAAACATTACATCATCAATGCTGGCTGCTCCATAACCAGACTTAGGTGGATATACTGTAATATATAATCCATCTTCCTTTGATGAAAATTGAAAATACCCTGACATACATTCTTTAATCATATATGACTCACTTTCTGCTTTTTGCCACTATATTTCTGCACTACAGCTTTTGTCTACGCTGGAAACATATAATCACCCATTATTTTCTTCATTTTACTGAGAGCCTTGGTATGAAGCTGCGATACCCTTGATTCAGAAACATCAAGCGTCATACTTATCTCTTTAAGAGTCATATCCTCATAATAGTATAACACAATAACACTTCTCTCCTTCTCTGTAAGAAGGTCTATTGCCTGTACAAGCTTCTTCTTAAGTTCTTCTTTCTCCACTACATCTTCTGGTTCTTCAAAATGTGAGTTACCCACGCTCTCCATCTTGACTTCACTTCCAGCTTCTGTATATTCATCCAATGATATAAGATTAGAAGACTTCATCTGACCTTGCCAATCGCTTAATTCATCCATTGAAATCCCTAATTCCAACGCAAGTTCATCATCTGTTGCTACTTTGCCGCTATCTGCCTCAATCTTAGCCATAGCAGCATCTATTTTCTTCTGTTTCTGCCTTAAGGACCTTGGAATCCAATCCATTTTACGAATCTGGTCAAGAATCGCACCTCTTATCCTTAAACTGGCATATGTCTCAAACTTGACATTCTTACCGCTATCGAACTTGTCTATTGCATCAATCAGACCAAATACACCATATCCTACAAGGTCGTCATATTCAACATTATAGCCAAGATACATATTCATTCTTCCTGCAACAAGCTTAACCAGCTGTGCATATTCAACTATGAGCTGTTCACGGATTTCGCTGTCGTGACTTGCAATATACTTTTCCCATAGCCTGTTTCTTCCTGCTTCATCCATACAAAGAATGCCCCCGTACTTAATAATAATGTATATTATCTGTTAGCTCTCTGATTACCATTCATAGCGTCAGATTCATCATTTTTGCCTTCCGTGGTCTCTTTTTCTTCGGCCTCAAGCCTCTCTTTTTCCTTCTCTAGTCTTTCAGCTTCTTCCTGTTCTTCTGCTTTGGTAATCTTTCTGTCTACTATAAAACATATAATTCTGCTCACAGCATAAAAACACACCATTACCCCTATAAGAATCCACAGGAATGAAACAAGACTATACCTGTTGATTATCATAACAACAGCAGTAATAAATCCAGCAAGCAATGTTACTATAGCAGAAACATTTCTAAATCTTTTCATAAGCTTATATAACCTTTCTTGGCTTACCAACTGATTTTATTACATATTCTCCCGTCTCTGAATAAAATTCAACTGTACGTCCATAATTCAATCCGCAATCTTCTGATAATAAACGTATATTTAATTCAGATAACTTCATCTTAACAGCCGCCACATTACGTTCACCCACTCTTAATGTGTCGTTGTTAGTATTCATCGCAAACATCTGAGCACCTCCAGCTATCTTGGCAACAAGCCTTACTTTGCTTGCTCCTAACTTTAGCATCTGGGCTACAAGCTCATCTATTCCACTGTCTGCATATTTTGCTTTATTAGAATTATTTCTAAACTGTGTACTGTCTGGCAGCATACAGTGCAGAAGTCCACTAATCTTAGTAACTGGATCATATATAGCAACTCCTACACAAGAGCCAAGTCCCAGAGTTGTTAAAACATCTGGTGACTTACCTACTTTTAAATCTGCCATACCCACTTTTATCATCTCATCTAAATTCATAATGTTACTCTCATCCCAAGAATATTATCAGCTAATAACTCCTAATGAACGAAGAATCTTATCGTATGATTCAAGTTCTGGAATAAGAAGAAAATATCCTTTAACAAAATCTAATTCGCCAAACTGTGTCTGAATTAATAATAACTTATCACCATACTTACCAAATTCTGATGCCGGAACACTTAAAAGTGCTCCAATCATATCTATAGTCATCTGCGGAACAGTCGCTATAATATTAAGCTTTGTAAGTGATGATATAGCAGTAAGATATGAACCTGATGCTATATTACCAATTTCATTCAATGCCGACATTTCCATATCAGTAAAATCTGCACTCTCATCAACAACATCATCATTCTGTAACATAAGGCTGTTAACAAGGTGATGTGCCGACTTAGTATCAAATATGAATAACATCATACCATCGATATCGCCCTCTAATCCCAAAAGAATTCCAACAACAGTCTGATCTTCACTTCCTATAATTGTTGATATATCCTTGAACTGTATTAAAGCAACATTAGGTACAGACATATCCATCTTTACGTTAAGCATTGTAGACAATGCTGTTGTAGCATTGCCTGCACCTATGTTACCGATTTCCTTTAATACATCTAACTGCATATCATTGAGCTGTTCTAAATCTACGTCTGACATATTAAACCTCAATTCCTAACATTTATATTTTATTTATTCTCTACAATAAGGCTGACTATGTCTAACAATGAAATAAGCTCTCCGCCATGCTTTCCGATTGCACTTATATAATTATTAGTAACTTCATCACCTGCTGAACGGTTAACACTTTCTGTGTCATCACTATTAAGTGTAACAACTTCTCTAACCTCGTCAACAATAATACCAATTGTAGCACCTTCAACCTTGACAATTATATATCTTGTCTTATCTGTGTATACATCATCTTCTAAGCCAAGCTTTAATCTTACACTCATTACCGGGATAATCTCACCTCTTAAATTGATTACTCCCTTATAATAATGCTGAGTCTTAGGTACTCTTGTAATATCCTGCTTTCTTACAATGTTATCAATATATTTGATATTGATACCATACTGCTCATTACCAATCTTAACTACTATATACTGTACAGTTGTTGAAACTTCTTCTTTCTTTTCTTCTATTGCATTAACATTCTCCATAACTAATGCCACCTCCTATACTAATGTGTTCGCATCGATAATTAAAGCTACTGAACCATCACCAAGAATAGTTGCTCCACTTATCATTCTATTAATATTAATATACTTGCCAAGTGACTTAATTACGATTTCCATCTGACCAATAAGACTATCAACAACAAGACCTGCGAGCTTGTCACCCTTTCTTACAATTACAACTGTAATTGTATCTGACTCTTCCTGTTCACCCGGAACATCAAGAATATCTCTTAATCTTATAAGAGGTATTACGCTTCCTCTTAAGTTGATTACCTCTTTAGCATGTATATACTTGATATCAGTTACTGGAACATCTTCAATTGTTTCAATAGCACCAAGTGATATAGCATATTTCTCATCTCCAAGCTTAACCATAAGAGCTTGAATAATAGCAAGTGTAAGTGGAAGTCTGATACTGAATGTACTTCCTTCGCCATACTTTGTCTTAACTTCTACATCTCCACCAAGTGCTTCAATCTTAGACTTAACAACATCAAGACCAACACCTCGACCTGATACATCTGTAATCTTCTCTGATGTTGAAAAGCTTGGTCTGAATAAGAGGTCAATTGCTTCTTTCTCTGTCATAGTATCAGCCTGTTCCTGAGTAACTGTACCCTTCTCGACAGCCTTTGCCTTAACTCTCTCTATATCTATACCATTACCATCATCAGATACTTCGATAACAACATTATTACCTTCCTGGAATGCATTAAGGTAAATAGAACCAACTTCCGGCTTACCTCTTTCTGCTCTTACCTCAGCACTTTCAAGTCCATGGTCAGCAGAATTTCTTAAAAGGTGCATAATAGGATCACCAATTTCATCAAGGACAGTTCTATCAAGCTCTGTCTCTTCACCAGTGATATAAAGCTCCATTTTCTTATTGAGCTTCTTATTAAGATCTCTGATCATACGAGGGAACTTACTGATTACACCTTCAATAGGCATCATTCGTACCTTCATAACTGATTCGTGAAGGTTAGTTGTTACTCTTTCAAGGTATTCAATCTGTTCTGTAAACTTCTGATTATTAGTTGTTGCTGCTTCGTCTGAAGAAATACTTGCTGATACAAGACCATTCTTAGCAATAATAAGCTCGCTGACAAGGTTCATAAGGACATCAAGCTTATCTATATCAACTCGTACTGTATGACTTACAGCCTTGTTATTAGCTGTTGCCGCCTTCTTAGCTGGCGATGCAGCCGCTGTCTTCTTAGCTTCTTCCTTCTTGGCTGGCTCTGTAACAGCTGGCTGTTTCTTAACTTCTTCCTTCTTCTCTTCTTCTGCTGGTGCATCATTAACTTCTTGAAATGGAACTGTTATTGCCTTTCCTTCTGCTGTCTTAATCTCTGATACACTCTTAATAATAGATATTACTTCATCAAGGCTTTCGTGAGATACAACAACTATTGTGAAATCTTTCTCAAACTTCTCATCTTCTATATCCTGTGTTGATGGCTCTGATTTGATAACATCGCAATGTCCTTCAAGATTCTTAAATACAAGAAATGCCCTTGCTGCCTTAAGTATACAATTCTCATCAACTGTTACTACTATCTCATATACTCCAAGACCCTTCTTTAATGCTTCATTAACTGCATTCATCTCAAAGTCTGCAAAAACAAGCTCAGATGTTGTTCCCTGTGCTGCTTCTTCTGCTGGCTGGCTGGCTGAAGCTTCTTTCTTCTCCTCTACTTCATTACCGCCAATGAATGAATTAAGTGCTTTTATTATAGGTTCATTATCATCGGTTCCTTCATCCTGTGTATTCTGGATATTGGAAACATAACTCTCAAGTGCATCAAGGCACTTGAACAATACATCACACATATCTGATGTAACTTTAATATTACCATTACGTACTTCTGAGAATACATTTTCCATATCGTGTGTAAGATTCTGCATTCTCTTATATCCCATAGTACCAGCCATACCCTTTAAAGAATGTGCTGCTCTGAATATTTCATTAATAGTATCACTATTCTCTGGTTCTTTCTCAAGAATTAATAACTGATCACTAAGAGACTGTAAATGTTCATTTGATTCATCAATAAAAATCTCTAAATACTGGCTAACATCCATTTTAAGACACCCCCACGTTTTTTGTAATTGCTTCAGCTACACGGTTTAATGGAACTACTTCATTGACCAGTCCCGTGCCAGCTATTGCCTTTGGCATTCCATATACTACACTGGTCTCTTCATCCTGAGCTATAACATATATGTTCTTATGATTCTTGTTAAGAGCCTTAATACCATTGGTACCATCTGCTCCCATACCGGTCAGTACAACACACACTATCTGATCATATCCACAGGTTCGCAACGAATCATAAGTAATGTCTGCACACGGTTTTAATCCGCCGATAGGAGGCAATTCATCATTGAGTCTGATTTTATGGCTTCCGTCAGGACTTTTCTTTATTTCCATATGCTTTCCGCCGGGAGCAATATATATCGTTCCCTTTTTGAGCACATCTCCATCTTCCGCCTCTTTGACATGTATGTCACTGACTTCGTTAAGTCTGTCTGCCATGGATTTTGTAAATCCTGCAGGCATATGCTGCACTAAAACCATTGGTGCATCCAGATTTTTAGGAAGATATGGAATCACACTCTGAAGAGCTTTCGGACCTCCCGTCGAACATGCCAATGCAACTAATTTATTTCTGCTTCGAACCGGCTCTGTGTTTCTGCGCAAGACTACTTTTTCCGGTGTTGCAGCCGATTTGCTGCCCAAAGCCATCTTCTGTGTTTTTAAAACTGCATTCAGCACTCCAAGAAGTTTACCCTTAAATGCTTCACCTTTTGCCTCGATCACATTCGTCGGCTTCGGCACAAAATCAACTGCCCCCCGTTCCATGGCAAGCATGGTAACTTCGGCATCCTTTGTAGTCGTAGTACTGACCATAATGACCGTTGCACGGATTCTTTCTTTTTGAAGCTGCTCTAATAAAGCTAGTCCATCCATCCGCGGCATATTAACATCCAACACCACGCCGTCATATCTTTTTGCCCTTAATTTTTCAAGTGCATCCAGACCGTCTCTGCAGGTATCGATTGCCTGAAATGTTTCATCTGAATTAATAATATCACAGATCACCCTTCTCATGAGTGCAGAGTCATCAACAACCAGAATATTTTTTTTCATTTTTTTATCCTCTCACTGCTATTCTGCTGACGCATTCTTCTCTCTTCTTCGAAGATGTAACGGATAATTTCTTCCCTTACCCGATCATTCTTGATACTGAATTTTGCACGCGACATAAACCTGTATTCTGCCGCTGATTCTATTTTACTTGTTTCAATCACATTTGCAACAATATAATACTGATTATCCATTGTCTGGCTTTTCAGTCTCAGCTCTGCCAGAATCCAGGAATCCGGTTTCTGTTCCTGTTCTGTTGTAAAACGGATTCCTCCGCCACTTAAATCCATGATTTTTCCTTTTCGTTCTTTTTCATAAAAATGTTCATCACGGATTTCCGAAAAAATAGCATCCACACTGTCAAGCATGGCCTGTTCTGCTGTCAGTTCATAATATTTAAAATCCAGAAGACACGGATATCTGAAATATTCTCTTCGCTGAAACTTTTCCGGCTGAGATTTCAATTCCATTTCAAGCATATATATATTATCTTTTTTATACCGCTCCTTAACCTGGCCAACCGTCCGATACAATGACTCGCGTGAGAAAAATACAAGTTCATAACGAACTCCAAGCTGTAACAGCACCAGTTTGCCAGCCTCCATCGGCATGGCTATTTCCATATTTCCATTCGAGCGGAAATCAAGCACCTTACTTTTATATGTTTTCACTGTGACGTCCGTTTTTTCTGCCTGTTCAACTTCCTGAAGAACACGGATATCTATCTTATCGCCGATACGTATAATGTCTGAAACCTTCATATCCATTCCTCCTTAGTATTTCTGTTGCCAAAAATTTGAAAACATTCTGGCAATCCCCAACCGTTTATCCGGTAATTTTTCTTCCTGTAAAATCAGATTTGAAGCCATAACTTCAAACGCTCTTGCCGACTTCGCCAACGGTGCATTCAACGAAACAGGTTTCTGCTGTCTTACCGAACGTTCGAGCATGTGATCCTGCGGGATCATTCCAAGATAATTTACAGAACCATCCAGAAACTGTTCTACCACAGAATTCAGTTTTTCATATACCTGCTGCCCTTCTTCACTGGATATCACCCGGTTTGACACAATCCGGATATCTGTCTGTTCGCGTGAAAATAAAGGATTATGATACAATGCTTTCAATAATGAATAGGAATCTGTCAAAGAACTCGGTTCCGGCGTCGTAACAACAAGTACTTCCGGACTTGCCATTACAAATTCCATAACCTGGTTTGAAATTCCTGCCCCTGTATCAATCAGGATCACATCTGCATACCGATCTAATTCAGCCAGACCGCGAACCAGATATCTGATCTGTTCATCCGCAAGCTGGTTCATACTCAAGATTCCTGCTCCGCCAGAGATAAACCCTATTCCCATAGGACCTTCTGTTATAATCTCCGTCATGCTTTTTCCTTGGAACAGAAAATCTCCCAGATTATAACGTGGAACTGCGCCAAACATAACTTCAACATTGGCAAGACCAAAATCAGCATCAAAAATCAGGACTTTTTTTCCCATTTTACTGATCTGCACAGCAAGATTTACTGCAACATTTGACTTTCCAACTCCGCCTTTTCCACTCGTCACGGTAATCACGCGTGCATCCAGTTTCCGGCTCTGATTTTTTACTTTAATTACATTTCTGAGATTTTGAGCCTGATCCATATCATTATCTGCCTCCCAGAAGTTGTTTTACTATTTTTTGTGTATTAAATTCCTCTATGTCATCCGGTACATTTTGTCCGTTTGTCATATAGGAAAGTGGTGCTCCCGAATACATCTTGATATTGTAAATATTACCATACGCTTCCGTTTCATCAAGCTTTGTAAATATCAGTTTATAATCGGCAATCTCCTTATAGCGGTCAGCAATTTCCAAAAGATCTTTATACTTGGTTGTTGCACTGACTACCAGATATACCTCTCTTTCATATGCTGCATCCAGACCTGCAAGCATTTTTTTCATATCATTGCACTGTTCATCATTCTTATGGGAAAAACCTGCCGTATCAACAAAAATAAGATCATACTCACTGACTCTTTCGATTGCAGCATTCATTTCCTCTGCTGAGTATATGATACTCATTGGTGCATCTAAAATATTTGCATACACACGAAGCTGTTCCGTAGCCGCAATACGATAAGTATCCGCCGTCAGGAACGCAATCTTCATTCCCATTTCCAGTTTGTACTTGGACGCAATCTTAGCAATCGTAGTTGTTTTTCCGACACCCGTCGGCCCCAGGAACAGAAACGAACCGATCGGCCGCTTCGGATCCTTGAGTCCCACACGACCACGGCGGATCGCACGCGCCACGGCGGATACAGCTTCCTCCTGTCCGACCACGCGCTCATGCAGAATGGACTCCAGTTTCAACAGCCGCTCTGACTCTTCTTCTGCCAGCTTGCGAACCGGAATCTTCGTCCAGTCAGAAACAATGTCCGCAATCTCATTTTCACCGACCACTAACTTGCGTGAATTTTTCTCTTTTTTCCATTTTTCACGAATCTTTTCAATCTTTTCCTGCTTTTTCTGCTGCTTCTTCTTGATCTCACCGGCTTTCTCATAGGCTTCAGCCTTGATCGCCTCTTCCTTCTGGCCTTCGAGTTTTTTGATCTCCGCTTCGAGCTTTTTGATCTCCTCCGGCTCCGTATATACAGTCAGACGCAGCTTCGAGGATGCTTCATCGATCAGATCGATCGCCTTGTCCGGCAGGAAACGGTCATTGATATAGCGGGCAGACAGGCGCACCGCTGCCACCAGTGCCTCATCCTGGATCGTCACCTTGTGATGTTCCTCATAGCGGCTGCGAAGCCCCTTCAAAATCTCGATGGATTCCGCCTCCGTCGGCTCATCCACCATAACCGGCTGAAACCGGCGTTCCAAGGCCGCATCTTTTTCGATGTATTTGCGGTATTCTTCCAGCGTCGTCGCACCAATGAGCTGAATCTCGCCCCTCGCCAGCGACGGTTTCAGGATATTGGAGGCATCGATCGCACCCTCCGCGCCGCCTGCGCCGATGATCGTGTGAATCTCGTCAATAAACAAGAGCACATTTCCACTCTCCCGCACCTCGGCAAGTACCTTCTTGATCCGCTCTTCGAACTCACCGCGGTACTTGGATCCTGCGACCATGCCGGACAAATCGAGACTGACAACCCGCTTTTTCGCGATCGTCTCCGGTACATTGCCGGAAACAATGAACTGTGCCAGACCTTCCACAACCGCCGTCTTTCCGACGCCTGGTTCCCCGATCAGGCACGGATTATTCTTCGTCCGGCGGCTTAAAATCTGAATAACACGTTTCATTTCCCGTTCCCTGCCGATGACTGGATCGAGCTTTCCGTCCCGCGCCATCTGGGTCAGATCCCGGCTGAAATTGTCCAGATTCGGTGTATTGCCTTTCTCCGGGCGCACCCGTCCCGCTGCCGCATCTTCCGCTGCCTCGGACGGCGCATCATCGCCCATAGCCCCCATCAGATCCACATATAATTTCTGAATATTAACATTCAGTGTATTGAGTAAACGGCACGCAGTTGATTTTCCATCCTTGATGATGGCAATCAGGATGTGCTCCGTTCCAATCAGTGGCGCTTTGAAAAAAACCGCCTCATCATAACTCGCCTGCAGCACGGCGCGCGCCCCCGGCGTATACTCAATCTGTCCCTCTACCTGAGTCGCCACTGCCGGGCTTATCAGACGCTCCATCAGTTCCATGACACGCTCTTCTGTCACATCATGTTCTGCCAGAACCGCTGCCGCCACGCCAGTTCCCTCTTTTATCAGTCCTAAAAGCAGATGCTCCGTCCCCACATAGCCGTGTTCCAGCTCCTGCGCTGTCTCGACTGCCAGACGGATCGCTTCTCTGGCCTTCTGAGTAAAACGATCGATCATTTTACTGTTCCTCCTGTTTCTTTTTACTTTACACCAGCTTCGGCAGTTCCTCCCGCAGATACCACGCCCGCTCTGCCTCCAGTTCCTCACGTCCCAGCGGCTTGCTCGAACGTTTCTGTAAGTTTGCCGGCTGGATGCCGATCATCAGGCGGTAAATGCTCACAAATTCTGCCGGTTTTAACAGCCCGTCCGCGATGCCCGCCCAGACATGAGATAAAAATGTCATCGCTTCCTTGAGTGTCATCCGGCGCGCATATTTCAGAACGCCGTAGGACTTGTACGCCTCATCCTCCCGCTCCAGGCGGTGCCTCGACAGAGAAACCTCGCGGAACTGATTTTCCTGCGCCGAGAGCTGCCCCGCCACGTTAGCTACCAGCTCCAGAATCTCTTGTTCGGTGATGCCGAGTGTCTTCTGATTGACTACCTCGTACAGATCGCCGTAGTTTTCATTGCCTCTGCCATAAACGCCGCGCACGGTCGTGCCGAAACGTCCCATATCGCCCAGAAGTTCCTGAAATTTCTTATTCATCGTCAGAGACGGCAGATGCACGACCACAGACGCCTTCATTGCTGTTCCGACATTCGTCGGATAGGACGTCAGATATCCATATTTCTCATTAAATGCATACGGAATCTTCTCGTTGATATAATCATCCAGCGCATCCGCTTTTGCATAACATTCTTGCAGATCGAGTCCCGATGCCAGCACCTGTAAACGGATATGATCGTCCGCATTTAATACCATGCTGACCCGCTCATCCTCCGAACAGAGGATCCCGCCCGGCGTCGTCTTCTCCGCCAGCGTGCGATTTAAAAGCCGCCGTTCCCGCAATGCGGTGCGGTCAAGCTTCTCCATCAATTCCAGATCTTCATATTCATAAAACTGACCGTCCCGGTCACCCAGATCGCGGAAATTCTGTTTTAAACGGGCAATCATCGTCCGCGCCTCATCCGGCTCCAGACGACTCGGAAATTTATATTCCTCCCAGTTCCGAGACAGACGCACCCGACTGGAAACGATATTGGACGCATCATTCGCCACTTCCTCAAACCATTTCGTCATGTCTCATCTCTCCTTCCAGACTGTGTATCTTATCCCGGCAGGCAGCAGCCGTCTCATAGTCTTCTTCCTGCAACGCCGCTTCCAGCCTGCGTTTCAGCTGCTTAATCTGCTCCTCCGGGCTGAATTCCAGTTCTCCTTTCTTCGTCACCTCTGCAGCCGCCTGACTGCGCGGCTGGATCTTCGGATGTTTGCCGGTATGGCTCGAATTTTCCTGCAATTTCTTAATTTTCTCTCCAAGCAACGGATCAAACACATGATAACAGTCCGCGCATCCGAAACGGCTGTTCTTGATAAATTCTTCATACGTCGTGCCGCAGGTCGGGCATATCACATCCTCTTTCGGTGCCTGGCTGGCAGACGCATCCGTCAGTCCCAAAAGGCTCGAAAGCAGTTTTCCAAGCGGAAATTCTCCCTCAATCAGTGCCGAGTACGGTCCCAGATCCATCTCTTTCGCGCACTGGGCGCAGAGATTATGCTCTGTCTTGACGCCGTTAAACACTTCTGTATATTTAATATTCGCTTCGCGAATCCCACATTTCTCACACAGCATAATTTATCCTCCCAACATACACATCCCGCAACGGTTCCAATACACAAAAATCATCGCCCGCAGCCGGAACCTGCTATTCCGCTGTAAATGCGTCATAAATGGAATCCACCAGATTGTGAACCTCCTCGCGGCTCACATTTTTACAGACACCTCTTGCCAGAATTACACTGAGATCCCGGCGCATCTCCGAGATCGTCCGCATCTTATCCGTATCAAGTGCAATCACTGCCCCGCGGCGGCGGTCCACACGCAGAAAACCTTCCTGTTTCAGTACAGAATATGCCTTGTTGACCGTGTGCATGTTAATTCCGATGTTATCCGCTAACTGGCGCACGGATGGCAGCGTATCGCCCTCCCGGATCTGGTCGGTCGCAATCCCGATGATGATCTGGTTTATGAGCTGAATATAAAGCGCTTCCTCACTGTTAAAATCAATCTCTACAATCATACTCCACCATCTTTCATTCTGACGGCAGACCCTGTTTCTAAATACAGTCAGCCGCCTGTTTTATCATTTGTTATATAGATTGTATAACAAACAGGTGTTTTCGTCAACTGTAAAACTGTGTTAATTGTGTGAACTTGTTACAAAAAAATCGATATAAAAGAAAAGACAGATACCCACCAGAAATCTCCTGGACAGATATCCATCTTTTCCTCTTTTATTTACTGCGGATCGTCGATATACTCAAATCCATCCTCATCACGCCGATCCCGCTCTAACCGGGCTTTTGCCTCGCGGGCGCGTCTGGATCGCTCTGATTCCGACTCATATCTCGTTGGGCGATCACCGTATTCCTCCCGTTCCAGCGTGTAGTAAAGCTCCGAGCGGGATGCCGGGCGCACATAAATCGCCGGGCGTGCATTCCGGCGTTCTCCCGATGCTGCAGACTCTTTCGCCGCACGATGCGCCGATGCAGGCGTGTAATCGCGCTGCAGGCGGCTTTCTTTTGCTGAAACGGCACGTTCCCGTTCTGTGCGTCGGCTTTCTGCCACTGCCTGGCGTTCCCGCTCTGTACGGCTTCCGTCTGCCGAAGTTCTGCGCGGACGCTCTGAATGGCTTTCCTCTGCCGCATCTCTGCGGGTGCGCTGCAGACGTTCTTCTTCTGATGCCTCTCTGCGGACACAAGCCGGACTGCTTTCTTCTGGCATTTCTCTACGAACGCGTTCGGAACGATTTTCGCTTTCTGCTTCCCGGCGGCGTCTTTCCTCCGGCATCCGTTTTGCGCGGTCTGCCGATGCTGCCTCCATACTCCGCTCTCGGCGAACAGGCTGGGACGCGCGCTCATCTTCCCTTGTCCGGCGGACCGGCTGCATCTCGCGCTCCTCTTCCCGCTCCCGGCGGACCGGTCTTGTCTCCAGCGTCTCTTGGGTTCGGCGCGCACTCCGACGCCCTTCCTCCATCCGCTCTGCGGACGGGCGGCGTCTGTCATCCGCTGCCATGCGCTCCTTCTCACTCCGCGCTGCCGGTCTTGCCGGCGTCATTTCCCCATCATCTCTCTTGTCGCGCCCAGTGCCTCGTTTCACCCGTGCGTCTGCCGCCGGTCGTGCATTCGACGATGACGGACGGCGCTTGGACCTCTGTCTGCCTCCGGCTGCCTGCGTTTTCTCTCTCCACTCTTTCCGCTTAAGCAGAAGATTGATCACGATAAAGAACAAGATTACACACGCTACGCCCAGAACCGCAAGCATGACAAAGCGGATATTATAATCCCTGCAAAGTGCGTTGTACTTATCTACAATCTCTTCCACTTGTGCATCATCGTATTTAGTTGCCAGAGACGGATCTTCAAAATACCGTTGGAAGGTCTTTTCTGCAATATCATACCGGTACAGCGACTTCTCGCCGCTCTCATTCATACCATATACGACACAATACTTCTGCTGTTCATCGCTCTTCCACACCCAGCCCTGCACTTTATACGTGCCGTTTAACTGAATGGTCGTCTCCATAAATCCATCCGGAATCTGAACCGACTCATCCGGTGGAAGCACCAGAATCGACTTTGCTGTCACATCGATCGTCACATACGGCGATAACACACCGGATTCCGGTATATAAATATAAAACGCACCATTTCCATCGGCACCCTGCAAATACAAAAGCGTCAGGTCATTGCCATTTCCACACTGGACCTCTGAACCGCCATAAGTACAGGTAGACTGCGTATATCCTTCCGGAAGCAGGGAGGCATCAAATTCCGTCGCCACCGTATAGGAAACGCCGTCTATTTCCACATCCAGCCCGTTTTTCACAACCGGCGTTGTCCCAACTGCCTCTGTTTCAGCCCCTGTCTCCGCCTCTGACGGCACATCGACCGTATCTAGCTTATTGACTGTGATCGTGTAGCTCTTAGTTGTCTGTCCATCCTCCGCCGTCACCTTGCAGACAACGGTATTAGCACCTACCTTTAAGCCGGAATCACCGCTGACAAGGACTTTCGCCTTGCTGTCCTTCGCACTCGCGCTGACCGCCAGCTTATCGACGCTGGCTCCTACCTGCGCCGTATAGGAAGTCACATTTGGCGAAAACGCAGGGGAAAGTGTTCCTGGAGAAATCTTCAAGGACGAAAGCGCCGCTTCCGCCGAGGAGGTTGCCGGTGCTTTTACTTTGACGCTCGCCGTCCCCGTTTTAGAAACTGTGACTGCCTGTGCATCTGAGTCATAGACTTCATAACTTCCCACAGAGATCGAAGTATTTCCCGCCTGCACTGCCTTGAATTTCAGCGTATAGGAAAATGCCTTCGTCGAGCTGGAATCCATCGTTCCGACCAGGCGGACGGAACCTGCACCGCCGCTTGCGTTATTTCCGCTCACAAACTCAATGACCGACGGATCATAGGAAAGTACCACGTCGGATGCCCCTAGATTTCCATCCTGAGAGGAGATCTTCACATTGACGCTGAACTCCTGACCCACCGTCGCACTCGGATCGGAAAATGAAATTTTTGCGCTGGATGCATAGGCGCTGATCCCGCCAACCGGCGCCGCCACCGTCAGCATACCTGCCGCAAGTATACCTAATATGATATTTTTAAACCTTTTCATTCAACTGCCCTGTCCTATATTCTTTATTGGTAACGGTCCCATATCTGCACCGTTCCCTTTCTTTACAAATTTTCACGTACCCGCTGCCATCTCTCAAGACCAGCCGCAGGTACGTGAAATATCCCTACAGTCCCAGAATCTTCTTCTGCATCAGAAGAACATCCAAAATATCTACTTTTCCATTTCCATTGAGGTCGGCGCGCGCGATTTCTTCCGCTCTTAACTTTCCAAGTCCCAGTATCGACCGCTGTGCCAGCAGGACATCCATGATGTTCAGCTTACCGTCGCCGTTGACATCCCCGCGCACCGACGATGCCGCATGCGTTCCCGATGTGGACTGGGATGGTGCCGCCGCGCTGGTCGGCGACTGGCTCCCCTGCGGACTGCCGGCGCTCCCGACAGACTCCCCATTTGGCGCAATCAGGGTTCCGGAACC
>ERZ773185.1180-NODE-1180-length-20490-cov-5.423000_pt1 | contig 20490 bp, 18 predicted proteins | sample MGYA00580531_ERZ773185 | MGnify/ENA primary metagenome ERZ773185 (study PRJEB29015, sample SAMEA2737799) | human gut metagenome | biome: human gut; feature: human-associated habitat; material: faeces | place: China | collected 2012 ...
CAAGTTTAAATTGTTTGTCATGTTGCTTTGCCATATGAGATCCTCCTTCAGCATGCCTCTATTGTATCATGCTTATGTGTATTTGGAATTTCTCATTTTGGCTTGTACTATTTATATTCTAGCACCAATTTAACCAGAATGGAATGTAAAGTGGTGGCAGAGTGCGGACGACTTATCATGGGAAGCAGTATAGATTTAACCAGAATGGAATGTAAAGGAATAACTCCAGCTATTGAATTAAGAAAAATTTTTGGTATAGATTTAACCAGAATGGAATGTAAAGCACAAAATATTGCGCTTCTTATTCATCCGTTAAACTGTATAGATTTAACCAGAATGGAATGTAAAGTCATAATCTAACATTATGACTGGACGTATAAACTCAGTATAGATTTAACCAGAATGGAATGTAAAGTGTTTCTGACATCAGATTGGCAAACCGTTCAACATTGTATAGATTTAACCAGAATGGAATGTAAAGTTCTATAATATTATACCCTCGGCAAGTGCCGCTTGTGTATAGATTTAACCAGAATGGAATGTAAAGTTATATTTGTAGTTGTTCGTGCGGATTCGTCGGTTAGTATAGATTTAACCAGAATGGAATGTAAAGTTACAGAACATGAAACGTACAAGTCAACTTTAAATTGTATAGATTTAACCAGAATGGAATGTAAAGTAGTCTGTTGAGAGCGTGATAGTTTCGGGATAGCAGTATAGATTTAACCAGAATGGAATGTAAAGATGAATGGCAGATATAACTTTGCTCGTGTCCCAGCGTATAGATTTAACCAGAATGGAATGTAAAGTAACCGCCACCGCCGCTATAATTTCCAAAATCATCGTATAGATTTAACCAGAATGGAATGTAAAGAACTAGACTTAGAGATAATACGCAAACAGTACAAATGTATAGATTTAACCAGAATGGAATGTAAAGTCATAAAGAGATAAGCAACAAAGCTTTCAAGTTCGGTATAGATTTAACCAGAATGGAATGTAAAGACAGCTCCTGATTGAAATTTGGCTCGTCGTGCTCTCGTATAGATTTAACCAGAATGGAATGTAAAGGCATATTCCGCATCAGAAATACTGGCAAACTCCTGGTATAGATTTAACCAGAATGGAATGTAAAGGTTAAGACAGAAGAAAAGGAAATTGACAGTTTACGTATAGATTTAACCAGAATGGAATGTAAAGATCAACGTCTTGTAGAGACACACGGACAGCAAGTGAGTATAGATTTAACCAGAATGGAATGTAAAGTAGAATAACAATTAAGCAAAAAAAACTCAACAAAGGTATAGATTTAACCAGAATGGAATGTAAAGTTGACTAATTCGTCAATTTTGGCAGCATTTTGTGCGTATAGATTTAACCAGAATGGAATGTAAAGGAATAATTTCATCGATGTGCCCTAAGAGTGCCTCAAGTATAGATTTAACCAGAATGGAATGTAAAGCTTCTTTTCGGGATGTTGATATGTGTCCCAGATGCGTATAGATTTAACCAGAATGGAATGTAAAGTCATTGTCTAAGTGCAGACACACCGTATTTGTATAGTATAGATTTAACCAGAATGGAATGTAAAGAAAATGTATGATCTTGGATATCCTAACAATAATTGGTATAGATTTAACCAGAATGGAATGTAAAGCTTCTGAAACACCCAAGCTAGGTAACGACGGCAATCCGTATAGATTTAACCAGAATGGAATGTAAAGCTTCACCGTCCGGTTATGCAGATTCTTGCACCGGGTATAGATTTAACCAGAATGGAATGTAAAGCCTTTATCATTTCTTTTTCTTCTTCTAGTGCATGAGTATAGATTTAACCAGAATGGAATGTAAAGTGTGAATATCCCCTGCTTTCACGAATCTTCTTTAAAGTATAGATTTAACCAGAATGGAATGTAAAGGGTATTAAAACAGTGTCAATCATTTTACAGTCTAAGTATAGATTTAACCAGAATGGAATGTAAAGACTGCAAAGGGCAAACACGTTGTAGACCTTGTCGCGTATAGATTTAACCAGAATGGAATGTAAAGTCAATAATATTAAAATGATATGTCACACCCAATTTTGTATAGATTTAACCAGAATGGAATGTAAAGTAAAATGCCGACGCATAGCGTTCTTTAAGAGCTTAGTATAGATTTAACCAGAATGGAATGTAAAGGTACCTCTGACGTGATAGACATATACCGGAAGTATGTATAGATTTAACCAGAATGGAATGTAAAGAATGGGCGAAGGATGGAAGCGTAAGCGGAACGACTGGTATAGATTTAACCAGAATGGAATGTAAAGTCATTGTCTAAGTGCAGACACACCGTATTTGTATAGTATAGATTTAACCAGAATGGAATGTAAAGCTCTTTCTGAATATACGTAACATTCATACCGCGCCCGTATAGATTTAACCAGAATGGAATGTAAAGTAATATACCCCCTTAACCGACAGTCATTAGGACGAGTATAGATTTAACCAGAATGGAATGTAAAGTCACTTGTCATAGTAGCTCCTTTCCCGGCTGTCTCGTATAGATTTAACCAGAATGGAATGTAAAGGCGGCAACAGGACGAACGCGAACACAAAACCTATTCGTATAGATTTAACCAGAATGGAATGTAAAGACTACAACCACAAAAACAAAAATATCCGCAAAACTGTATAGATTTAACCAGAATGGAATGTAAAGCCATATCCGCCACTTGTGCTATAATTGCCGTATTCGTATAGATTTAACCAGAATGGAATGTAAAGGATTTAAGCAGCCGTACATAATGACGATCTACAGGGTATAGATTTAACCAGAATGGAATGTAAAGCCCTTCCTGATCTTTGACAAATAAAAAAGCCGGCTAGTATAGATTTAACCAGAATGGAATGTAAAGTATAACTCTAATAATGTGATATATAGCTGTGACATGTATAGATTTAACCAGAATGGAATGTAAAGTATATCCAGATACTTTATATCCATCTACTTCGACATTGGTATAGATTTAACCAGAATGGAATGTAAAGTGTAATGTCCGAACAGTGCCGCTGCCGTGAGATCAGTATAGATTTAACCAGAATGGAATGTAAAGTTTCTTCCGACTCATCATCGTCAACCGGATCATCAGTATAGATTTAACCAGAATGGAATGTAAAGTTACACACCTTCTTTCTGGAGAAGGCATCCTTCCCCGTATAGATTTAACCAGAATGGAATGTAAAGCTGTTAATGCGCACGATAATTTCCGGCACATCACCGGTATAGATTTAACCAGAATGGAATGTAAAGATAACTTAGGTTTAGAGTTCATCGACAAAAAGCTCAAGTATAGATTTAACCAGAATGGAATGTAAAGTCTTCCGCTACCCAGTACCGGTACCGGTCGCCATTCGTATAGATTTAACCAGAATGGAATGTAAAGTTTTATAAATATTATGATTTTGTTACAAATAATTAGTATAGATTTAACCAGAATGGAATGTAAAGCAGAAGAAGGGTACATTGCATGGATGGAAGAATTTGGTATAGATTTAACCAGAATGGAATGTAAAGACACATACGATGTACCAGATTTTAGATCGCAATTTGTATAGATTTAACCAGAATGGAATGTAAAGGGTTTATCTCAAACTGTTCCGCAGGTATCAGCCACGGTATAGATTTAACCAGAATGGAATGTAAAGGATTGTAAGCATTTTAGTAAGGCAAAGGGTGGCAAGTATAGATTTAACCAGAATGGAATGTAAAGTCCATCCACATGCCGAAAGAAGCGGCGCGTATCTGTATAGCTTTAACCAGAATGGAATGTAAAGTGCCGTAATCGGCGTCAAGCACATAATTGATTTTCGTATAGATTTAACCAGAATGGAATGTACAGTAAAAGGCTCTTGTGCTATATCAAGTATAACGTCCGTATAGATTTAACCAGAATGGAATGTAAAGATTTTTCGCGCGTCGAGCGCGCAAGAAGCAAAAAAGTATAGATTTAACCAGAATGGAATGTAAAGTCTACCTCTGCATCGTTGAACACCAACGACAGCTCGTATAGATTTAACCAGAATGGAATGTAAAGTCTACCTCTGCATCGTTGAACACCAACGACAGCTCGTATAGATTTAACCAGAATGGAATGTAAAGTCAGTACTGTGAAAATATCCAATGAGTTTCTCATGGTATAGATTTAACCAGAATGGAATGTAAAGGTAATTGCGGTAATCGTGGTTTTTATCTGCAGCTTTGTATAGATTTAACCAGAATGGAATGTAAAGTCATTGTATATCCAAGCGGGTATGAGCAGCTTGAGAGTATAGATTTAACCAGATTGGAATGTAAAGACAGGAATCAGACCCGCAACGAAGAACACCATAAGCGTATAGATTTAAACCACAATGGAATGTAAAGAACAAAGCTGACATAGATGTGATTGATTATATCTTCGTATAGATTTAACCAGAAAATAGATATAGCTACGGAAAGGGAATTTGAACCCTCGACACTATAAATTTAATCAGATTGAAATTATAATAACACAAAAGGAGCCCCACCCATGAAACTTTTCCACAAAAAATCACACACCAACTACAACCCAACCGAGAAAACACCTGTCATCAAATGCAGCATCTGCACAGGAGAGCAGGTAGCTGGATTTCAGGACAATGCCACTAAGGCATTTGAGGACATTATGCTGATACAAGATGCATCGGATCTTGCACATTTCCGGGAGATGTATGGTATAATCGGAGATATTAAGAAAATCTATTAAGAGTATTACAGAAACCGAAAGGATACACTATGTCATACATAACTACTTACACTGGAAAACATTTTGATCCGGTCAATCCGGATGCATCCCTTCTTTGCATCGAAGATATCGCACATGCATTGTCGCTTCTGTGCCGCGGAAACGGGCACGTACAGACCTTTTTCTCGGTCGGACAGCATTGCATTGCCTGTGCGAAGGAAGCGCAGGCACGGGGACTGTCGGCACGTCTGGTTCTGGCATGTCTGCTACATGATGCAAGTGAATGTTACATGTCCGATGTTCCACGTCCGTTCAAGCAGGCCTTACCGGAATATAACCGGCTGGAAGATCAATTGCTTGATATGATTTATATGCATTTTCTTGGAAGTACATTAGATAATGCTGAACAGGAAATTCTGAAGGATATCGATAATGCAATGCTATGGTACGACCTTACATATCTGTTACACGAGAAACAGCCTTTACCGAAACCACAGGTTTATGATGAACCAGATTATACAGTCCGACCATTTACAGACGTAGAAGAGGAGTATTTACAGATCTATCGAACTTTTATCCAGAAACTTCATTAATATCTTATAAACACACCAAACTTCTGAAAAATAGCAAGAGCCGCCTATCATAATTAGATAAGCGGCCCTGATTATTCTTTACCACTTTTTCTTCCGGTTAATATCGTAGATGCCCCAGTTACACTCAGAGGCAGCCGGAGAGGACGGATCCTTCCAGAGTTCATCGAACGCTTCAAAGACGAAGCCAACGATTTCTTCGGATTTCAGATAGTCCGCAACTTCCTCCAGATAGCGCTTCTGATTTGCAACAGACGCATAATCGGCATGATCATCATGCGCCGTCCTTGTTGCCCAGCCAAGCTCTGTAAAGCATATCTGCTTATCCGGATAGATTGCGCATGCAGACTCGAAGCTTTCCTTTGTTTCCGCAAATGCATCCTCAATTGCAACATCCATATGGTATGGGTAGGTATGAATACCGATGATGTCGACCGCATTGGCGATTGCATCCAGATTCTTCCAGTCAATATCAACCTCACAGAATGCAACTGGCTGCTTAACAGCTGCATGGAGCTTCTTCGTATGTGCCACAAGGCGTTCCTCGGATACCAGATGTCCTACAAATGGGAAGCGGTTTTCGTTTCCAACAGAGACAGCCACGATTTCATCTGTATATTCATTTGCAAGCGCAATCAACCGATCGAGCTGCGCATCATTGCTTGCTACATGTGCTGCCAGTTCTTCATCACTGAATGTCTGAGGTCCTGTGATACATTCTGTAGAATTGATTTCCGCCAATGAATCAATGCCGATCATACACTGAAGCGGAAGCTTCTCCTCACGAATTACCTGCAGAGCAGTAATAGCATGCGCATTTGGCTCATACATACGGATATAACCATAGCCGTCCGCTACAAGCAGATGCAGATCTTCGGAGATCTGTTCTTTCGATGGCATTTCTCCGGTCGGACATTGACCTTCCCGGTAACCGGAATAACAGATTGCTTTTTTGTACGGTAATTTCTTCTCAAATGTTTTTCCCATGTTTGATTCTCCTTTGTTTGATTGTATATAGTTTCTTTATTGTCCTAATTAAACACAAGTATCTTAACATACATTTTCCCGGAAAGAATATCATAGTTTTGTTGTTAATTGCAGATAATTGAAACCGTTTTTTACATTTGAAGGATACAGACATTTTACACATAAATGATTGCGTATATGGTCGGAACAGCAGAAGTCCCTCCATATGTTTGCTCATAAATTTATTCGCAAAACTCAGGTTTTACGAAATTATCTATTGATTTATTACCAGAGTAGTGGTATCCTAGAAATATAGAGAAATCAACGCTTTACAGGCATTGGGAGGTTTTTATCGTATGGCTGATATTACTTATCATGAACAGGAAGAACAACACAATCTGGATTTGATTCGGAATGTGTGCAATGATCTTCCGGACTACGTCAAGCGGTTCGTCCGTGGTGTCCAACAGACAACGTCGCCGCGAACCAGATTGGGCTATGTACGTGACATCAAAATATTTTTCGAATATATATGTGAGGTCTATACCGAACATCCTTGTGATACGCCAAAGGATGTCTCTCTTGACGTCCTGTCGTCCATAGATACATTTTTCATCGAGGACTATCTGGATTACCTCCAAAAATACGAAAAAAACGGCCGTATCTACACAAACGGTAAATCTGCACTCAAACGCAAGCTCTGTGCCCTGAGTGTCCTCTTTAATTACCTGTATAAGCACGATATGCTACAGGAAAATATATTTGATAAGGTGGATCGTCCCAAACTGCCGGAAAAGGCAATTACACGTATGGATGCGGATGAAACGGCGAATTTCCTTGATACAGTTGAATATGGAACCAATCTGACTGACCGCCAGCTCAAATTTCACGAGAAATCCAAGGTACGTGACTTAGCAATCATGACGCTCATGTTATCCACGGGCATCCGTATCTCCGAATGTGTCGGTCTGGATCTGAACGATGTGGATTTTAAGAATACATGCATCCGTGTGACCCGAAAAGGTGGCAAGGAAGCAATCGTCTATTTCAGCGACGAGGCGGTTGAACCTTTACAGGAATATATAGAGGAACGCAAGAAACTCACGCCTGCCAAAGGCTCAGAAAATGCACTCTTCCTCTCCTCCCACCACAGTCGAATCAATGTTCGAACGATACAGAACATGGTGAAGAAATATTCACAGATTGCGGTCCCTCTGAAGCATATTACGCCACACAAGCTTCGTAGCACCTATGGTACCGCATTATATCAGGAAACCTCCGATATTTATCTGGTTGCCGATGTCTTAGGCCATTCTGACGTAAATACAACCAGAAAGCACTACGCGGACATGGATGATTACCGCAAGCGCCGCGCCAGAAATACCGTGCAGCTCCGGGAACATAATACAGTCCCAGACACCAAATCTAAAAAATAGCCATATTGAAAATACCATCAACTTTTACTCAGCTGATGGTATTTTCATTCATTTTATTTATTCAGATACTTACCTATCGTATGAATCACTTTATTCATTTCCAATGGCTTTGCCAGATGATCGTTCATTCCGGCATTCTTCACTGCCTGTACATCCTCTACAAATGCATTGGCAGTCATGGCTATGATTGGAATTGTCTTCGCGTCCTCACGTGCAAGTGCACGAATCTTCTGGGTTGCCTCGATACCATTCATCACCGGCATCATCACATCCATGAGAATCACATCATAGGTTCCCACAGGTGTATTCTGAAACTCACGAACTGCTGCATCGCCATTCATAACCGTTGTTACCTGTGCACCAGAATCGGTAAGCAGGTATTTTGCAATATCCAGATTCAGTTCATTATCTTCTACAAGCAGGATTTTGACATTATCCAGAGATATCTGCTCCTCATTTTCATTCTCATTGTTTGCGACCTCAGATTCCGGGGCAATCTCAAATGGAATGGTAACTGTAAATGTCGTACCGACACCAACTTCACTCCGTACCTCGATCTTTCCGTGCATGCGGTCGATCAGGCTCTTTACGATCGGCATACCAAGCCCGGTTCCCTGATACAAGCTCATCTCGTTGTAATGCTCCTGTGAGAAAGGCTCAAACAGATGACGCATATACTTCTCGGACATACCGATTCCGGTATCCGTGACTGTACAGCGGTATACTGCCCGTTCCGCTTCCATCTCTACAAATTCCGCGCTGCAATGCACACTGCCACCCGGAACATTGTATTTCACTGCGTTATCCAAAATATTCAGTAATATCTGACGCACATGCAATGGACTGCCATATACATATGGATGGATCATGCTGTCCTTACAGTCACCATGCACCAGCGTGATACCGGCTTCTGCAGCTTTCATCGCTGTAATCGTAAGGATCTCATCTGCCAGTTCTGTAATATCAAATGCCTCGTGTGCAAGCTCGATCCGGCTCGAATCAATCTTGCTAAGCTCCAATATATCATTGATTAACGACAACAGATGGTTCGCTGCAATCTTTTCCTTCGCACGGTTTTGGCGCAACAGCTCCACATCGTCCGGATGACGCTCACCAATCTCCAGCAACCCGATAATACCATTTAATGGAGTCCGGATATCGTGGGACATGCGCGACAGGAAGGTCGTCTTCGCTGCATTCGCACGTTTTGCCTCCTGCAGAGCAATCTCAGCCGCCTGCATATTCTCTGTGACATCCTGATGATACCCCCACAGACGGGTTCCTGCCGTATAATTCTCATCCAGAGAACCGCCACATCGTGTGTAGATACGTCCCTTCTTCGGATGAATCCATGCATAGGTATTCTCTGATTTGCCCTGTTCGATCATCTCCTTGACACTTGCCTGCACGGAATCAATGGCAGAATCCACGATTCGCTTGTACCAGCGTTCGTAACATTCCTCCGGTGTCATATCCTCGTAAAATCCAGTGATCTCTCTTGCCACGTCATCGAAATACATTCTCGGCTCTTTGCCCTCATCCATTTCGATCGCCCAGAGTCCAATTTTCGCATTGGTCAAGATTTCGGACAGATCCTTCTGGAAATCCATATCGTTGTGTTTCCGCGTTTTATCATTCAGCGCCATGTTTGTCGTTCCTCTTATCGTGATTATTTACATTATTTTACAAAAAAATATCCTTTACCATCATATCTGATAAAGGATATTTTTTCAAGATATTTCAAGCCTTTTCTACTTTATCCTATCTATGTAATCAATGATGAAATCGACAGTATCGTCTTCACTCATCAGACTACTATTGATAAATATATCATAGCTTTCCAGTGCACCCCATTTTTTTGAAGTATAATAGTTATAATACGATGCACGCGCCTTATCTTCCTTTACAATCTGCGCCTTTGCTTTATCCGGAGTCAGATTAAAACGCTCTGAAACATTCTTAATACGTTCCTCCAATGGCGCATGTATAAAGATGCGAACCAGATTCGTATTGTGACGCAATGCGTAGTCCGCACAACGACCTACAAATACTGACGGTCCTTTATCTGCAAGTTTCTTAATCGTATCATATGTTGCCTGAAATGCCTGTTGGTTCAGATTTGTCTGGTAGCCTGCACTTGTAAATCCATAGCTATATGGATCTGAAACAAGCGAATACAGAAAACTTCTCGTTGGTTTCTCATCCAGCGATTTTAAGAATTCCTCGCTCAACCCGCTTTCCTTTGCCGTCTCATTGATCAATTCCTTATCATAGAAGTTCGCGGAAATCTTTTCAGCAAGCTTTCTACCAATGTTACGACCATTACTGCCAAACTGTCTACCAATCGTGATAATTGTCTTTGCCATAGATAAGCCCCCTTTACACGCCTTGTACAAGTCACTTTTGACTTACTCTGATTATACATTTTTTTGTGCAAATTGTCAAAATATTTTATAAATTTTCGTACTTTTTAGCTATATTGTTGAACTTTTCAATGTTAGAATTCACACGATTCTCCATCGTTTTATATGTATGGTTCACACGCAGCTGCATCATGATATCGTTATAGTCATTCTGTGCCAGCACCGGCTCCATCCGGATATACAGATCATCCGGGTGGAATTTCGTCTTCAATGCACGAAGTGCATCCTTCTCGCCAAGCATCTGCCGGAACTCCTTCGCACGTCCGGTAAAATTCAATGTACCATCGATCAGATCCCCCAGATCATGGCTTGGATAGATTGTAATAAACTGAGCATCCGGCCATTTCTCCGTATTCAGAACCTTTCCTGCACGCATACCGATCACGATAAACTGACGGATTCCAAGATCATACAGCGGCTGAATCGGCTCATTGTCTAACAATCCCCCATCCCGGTACTTCTTCCCGTCGATCTCCACTGCCTCATACATAACAGGAAGTGCCGTAGACGCAAGCAGGATCTTCCGGATCGTATCTGCGTCATAGTCTTCGAGTCTGCGGTATTCTACCTGTTCCGGCTGCTGTGTCTCATTTAAGCGGCTGATCGATACATAGATATCACGGGAATCCGCTTTGATTTTCTCCATATCAATATATCTCTCGAACATCGCAAGCATTTCATTCCGTGAGAAATACATACGCTTTTCGGCAAGCATGTTCAGATCGATATCAAAGACCGTATCCATATCGATCTCATTCCACGCCTGATACATCCGCTCCATATCGTTCATCGAATATAACATTGCATTGACTGCACCGATTGATGCACCCGATATCGCCGTCACATCCTCGAGCAGTCCCTGTTCCTGTAACACCTTCAATACACCAACCTGATATGCACCCTTGCCGCCGCCACCGGCAAGCACCAGTCCAATTCCTTTTCCTTCACCCATATACACGTCCTCCATTTTCTACCTTTTCCAACCCATTTTCCAATCTATATCAATATTAGTTTACATAATACAATTATTGTTTACTATTATATAATACAACCTCTGGTTTGATGTCCGTTTCCTCGGTCATAATCGAATCTACGATCTGAATCGCATACCCGACCGCTGCAGTATGACAATCCGGATGTGCCGCCAGATACCGGTCATAATACCCGCCGCCATAGCCGATCCGGTCACAGCTTCTCGTGAAGACTGCCCCCGGCATCACGATCAGACAGGTGCCACCGGTCTTTTCCGGTTCTAACTGTACCATGCTGTCCGGTTCTAATATATGATATGCGCCCTCGACAAGCGCAGTCTGTTCATTATATGCGTAAAAATCCATGGTATTCCCGTTGACACGCGGCAGATAGATTTGCTTTCCATCCGCTCGGAATTCCGGGATATATTGAAATAAATCGACTTCTTTTTGAATCGGCACATAGAGACACAGTACCGATGCTTCTTTATACACCGCAAGCGCGCGCAGCTTCTCATAGATTTCCTGCGCAGCCTGCTTCTGATATGCTTCAGAAAGATTCCTGCGCTTTGCAAGAATCTCCTTCCGAAGTGCTTTCTTTGATTCTGAAATTGTCATGTAAACCATTCCTTTATCTACTTTAAGCGGATCTGGATATACTCACTCCGCTTATTCTTCGGTATATCCTTCACATGTGTGATACTTCCATCAGCTTCCTTGATATCAATATTATCAAGCTGTGTTTTCAGGTTGCGCTTCACACTTGCGATATATGCCTTACGGAGAGCTGCCTGCTCTGCAAGCTCTGCTTCTGTCAGTCCCTCCACGGTCTTACTTTTTCTTGCCAATTCGTTAATTCTCTGGATATCTGCTTCGTTCATGCGATATTCTCCATTTCTATTCTTATTTCTGGTATCCTTTATGCACGATGAAATCAACCGTATCAAAATCGTCATTCTCATGTGCTAAGAACAGGGTACCCACTGATTTTCCTTCCATCAGATCATAGATCTGTGTCAGATTCTCGGCGTCCATGATTGCCATATCCGCTCCGGAATCTGTTGCGATCCGCGCAGCCGCAATCTTCGTGGACATGCCGCCCGTACCATAGTTTGTCACGGCATCCTTCGCCATATTCTTCATCGTATCATTGATCGTCTCTACCAGTGTCAGCTTCTTTGCTTCCGGATTCTTATGTGGATCATCCGTATAGAATCCATCAATATCCGTAAGCAGGATCAGAAGGTCTGCCTTGATCAGATGCGCCACGATCGCGGACATTGTATCATTGTCACCAAACTCGATTTCCTCTGTTGCCACGGTATCGTTCTCATTGACAACCGGAATGACACCCTGCTGTAACAGCTCATTTAATGTATTCTCGGCGTTTCTGCGGCGCTCCGGATCTGTGATCGCGTCAAAGGTCAGAAGAACCTGTGCAGCCATATGGTTGTACTCCATGAAAAGCTTCTGATAAATCATCATAAGCTGTCCCTGTCCGATCGCAGCACACGCCTGCTTCAGGGATACCGTCTTCGGCTTATGGCGCAGTCCCAGCATCTCAAATCCAACACCGATTGCACCGGACGATACTAATATTACGTCCTTCCCCTGATTCTTCAGGTCACAGATAATGCGCACCAGTGTCTCTAACTTCCGGTAATCCGCCCCGCCGGTTTCTTCATGTATGATAGAAGACGAACCGATCTTTAATACGATTCGCTGTTTATCCTTCAATGCTTCTCTGATTCGTTTCTCGTCCACGTCTTTTCCCTCTTTATACTATGTTATTGATATATGCAGCAACCGCCTCTGCCACCTTGATTCCATCCACAGCCGCGGATGTGATACCACCTGCATACCCTGCGCCCTCTCCACAAGGAAACAGACCTGCATAGTCACTTCGATAGGTCTCATCACGCACGATGCGCACCGGTGACGATGTCCGGGATTCTATACCGGATAACACGGCATCCCCGGATGAAAAGCCTTTTAATTTGCGGTCATAGTCCAAAATCCCTTCAATTATAGCATCATTTATATAGGCTGGCAAACACTTATTGAGGTTTGCAAACTGATAGCCTCCTCGGATGTTCGGCTTCACACTTCCAAATTCAGTTGAGACACGATTCGCCTTATAATCCGCAAATAGCTGCACCGGAATCTTACCATTTCCAGCCTCGTAGGCGAGGTGCTCATATTTCTTCTGGAATTCCACACCGGCAAGCACGCCGTAGTCAGCGAATCCATCCGCCGCAAAATCCTCCGGTGTGACATTTACAACGATCGCTGAATTCGCGTTTTCCTCATCTCTTCCGTGGTTGCTCATACCGTTTACCACACTCTGTCCTTCGCCGGACGATGCATTAACAACGAATCCACCCGGACACATACAGAAGCTATATACACTGCGCCCCTTGGTTGAACGGTATGTCATCTTATAATCTGCAGCCGGAAGCAGCTTCGCCTGCCCGCTCGTGCCGTACTGGCTCGCATTGACCATCGCCTGTGAATGCTCGATCCGGAGTCCCATTGCAAATGATTTTGCCTCCATCGTGACACCGGCCGCCTGCAACATAGCAAATGTGTCTCTTGCGCTGTGTCCGATCGCCAGAATACAGGCAGATGTCTCCACTACGATCGTCTGCTCGTTCTGCAGATCTTTAATCGTAAGCGACAGACATGTATCGGATCTATGGGAGATCGCGGTAAGCTGATGGGAGAAATGAATCTCTCCGCCAAAGGATTGAATCTCTTCCCGCATTTTCTTCATCACATGCTTTAATACATCCGTCCCAATATGTGGTTTGTTCAGATAGCCAATCTCCTCTGACGCTCCAAACCGTATAAAATCATGAATAACCGCCTGAATCCGTCCATATTTGTCCTTGATTCCGGTATTTAACTTTCCGTCCGAGAAGGTTCCGGCACCGCCCTCGCCGAAGGATACATTGGAATTCGCACAGATCGGTGTCTCTCCCTGCCAGAAGCCTTCGACATCCCTTGTCCGTTCTTCGACACACTTTCCACGCTCATATACAATCGGTCTGTATCCGGCACATGCTAATTGTAACGCCGCAAAATATCCCGCCGGACCAGCGCCAATGATAACTGGGCGATATACGGACACGTCCGTTTTCTCGTTACAATCGTCTCTGCATCGATGCGGAAATGTATATTTCTCATCTTTAGTTAACATAATATTTTTATTGTCTATTATGTTGCGAGGAATATCCTGTGATCGTTCAAATTCCACATCAACCGTATAGATATGAAGCAGATTTCCCTTGTCTCTCGCATCTAAGGATTTCCGAACGATCTGATATGTATACGGATGATTCGTCCTGAGCGTCTTCTGTATTTTCTTTTTTAAAGCGCTTGTTTCGTCTTTTTGTACTGGTATCTTAATCTGGTTAATTCTTATCATGACATGCTCTCCCTGCGCGTAATCCTGTAAGTAACGCAAACGTCAGATTATATCCGCCGCAATCTCCATCAATGTCCAACATTTCTCCCGTCGCATACATTCCGGGATGTCCCAGACATTCCATCGTCTCTGGCTGAATCTCAGTCAGTCGGATTCCACCTGCGGTTACCTGCGCCTGTTCATAGTTTTTCAATGCACGGACATGAAATGGAAATCGTCTGCAAAGATGATAAATCTTATGTAACTGGGCTTCTGTTAACTCTGTAAGTGCCTGCTTTGGCTGTTCACACGCGGTCTCCAAAATATACATGGCAAGCTTATCCGGCAAATACGCATTCAGATATCCATACAGACTCCGGTTCACATCTCTGCTTCCCTGCACAAATGCATTCTCTTCTATCTCCGGTAAAAAATCCACATACAGCTTAACACTTGATTCTTCTGATAAGATCCTGCCAAGCTCCGAAGATAAATTGAATATCATAATCCCGGATAAACCATACTCGGTAATCTGTAATTCACCGGACTGTTTCCATTCCGTGTTACCTTCTTCAAACCATGCCGAACATGCCACTCGAACGCCTTTTACCACCTCGGTATTTTCCTCTGTCATAACAGCACATAAAGCCGGTCTTTGCGGCTCCTGTTTTACACCGAGCTTCTCTGCCAGTCTTGCGCCTTCCGCGCAGCCGCCAAGCGATGGATATGATCGTCCACCACATGCCAGTATCACCTTCCTGGCAATAATCTCCGTATTACACTGAATATGATATCCATCCTTTTTTACCCGAATATCTGTCACCGTTTCCGACAGATACGTGGTTACCTGCAATGCCTTTATTCGGTCTAAAAGTGCCCATACAACCGCTGATGCCTGCATTGATATCGGATAATAATATCCGTCGATACATCTTGTATATACACCAATAGAATGCAAAAATGCAAACATTTCATGCAATGGTTGCTCGCCCAGACAGGTATGCAGAAATTTCTGATACGTTTCTGAAGACGAATGATAATGACCATCCTTCATATCTGTATTTGCCAGATTGCATCGCCCATTGCCTGTGGCATATAATTTCTTGCCCAGTTTTTTATTTTTATCAATGATACAGACGGTGTTTCCGCCCTCTGCAGCCGCGATTGCTGCAGCCATTCCGGCTGCACCACCGCCAACTACACATACATCATACTGTGTTTTCATTGTTTTCCTCACTGTAAGTTTATTCTAGGTTGATAATGATTCCAGATATCGATACAGTTCCTTTTTCGAATCAAAATGCACATTTTTTAAGAGATCCTGATATACACTCGGATGTAACTTCTGCAAGACCGCCGCATCAATATCAGTATATTCATACACCTGTTGCGTATCTGCCTCGTACACTATCACACGTCCACTCTGAATCCCTACCAAGAATCCATTGTCTTTCCATTCTGTGTCAATGGAAATGGAATCCGCTGCAAGTTCCAGCTTCTGTCCCTCTTTTTCCTGCATACGTTGTTTAAAATATTCATTTGCAAGCAAAAAACATAACGAAAAAATCCCTACAAATAATAGTACATATAAAAATAATTTCTTCATGGCACCAACTCCTTGAAGAAATTATTTCCATATTTGTATTTAATTATTCAAAGATAATCTTATCCTGCTTTGTCTCATCAAATACTGTTACAAATGTCTTTCCCGGATTCATCTTCAACTGCTTGCCATCAGCGGTATAGTACTTTACAACTCCATTATCCTTTCTCCATGAAATTGCTTCATACTCACCATCTGTAATATAATATCCGGTTCCAGTCTTATCCCAATCGATATTCTGTAAACCATCGCCAAGATCTGTATACTGAACGAACATAACAATCAGGTTCTTGTAGCGAAGCTGCTCATTTGTCTGATCATCAATCTGCTCTGTTCCATACTGGAAACGATAGTACAGTTTCTCATCGGCATTGTACTCATACCATCTTGTACTGCTGTCATTGTATGCAGTTGTCACTTTGTTTGCTGTCTGACCACTGCCAAGCGCTGTATCTTCTACATTGAATGCAAACGCCTTAGATTTCTCACCCAGATACTCGGTACTGTAACCAGCTGCCGCAATACCTTCCTTCAGCTTTTCGCTGTTTGTATAACAGTTGTGTGGTGCAACCCTTGACTCATCACGATAAAAAGTTGTGGAATCATACAGACCATTCAGGTTATTTAATCCTGTATCCTTAATCCATGATTCCGCATAGACAGACCATCCTACATGTGCATAAATACCGCCAAGCATATTTGCCATCTGTACATAATAATGTCTGGCACTACGAACTGGTCCCAGCTTTTCCAGATTGGAATAATCCTTAAATACACACATATATCGGGTAATACCACCCTCAACAAGCATCTCATATGTGATATCTGCCTGTGAGATACCTGATTGTGGCATTGCATCTACAATGTTATTGATCATGATACAAAGTGGTCTCTGATTAGAAAGACTCTCGTCAATCCACTCACCCGAAAACTCATTGATCACATAGCCTTCCTTTGTCGGTGCAAATTCAATATCTGCATCCGACATCGTTGCAGCCGCTTCGGTCGTAATAGTTGCCTGCTCGGTATCCTCCTCTTTCTTTTTTCCACATCCTGCCAGACAAGATACGGTAAGTGCAGTTGTCAGTGCAAAAATAGACAACTTCTTTAACTTATTCTTCTTCATTGTCTCTCGTATATCCTTTCTTTGTTAATATTTCCTCTTGTAGTTTTTCCATATGCAGACGTTCTGAATCATCAATATGATCATATCCTGCCAGATGCAACATACTATGTGCCGTTAAAAACGCAACTTCACGTCGTCTCGTATGACCATATTCCTCCGCCTGCTCAGCAATCCGATCTACATTTAAAATGATATCTCCAAGCATCAGCTCTCCGGTGTCCTGATTGAAATAATCAAGTGGACTGTTCTCACAGAAATCAAATTCACCCGGCACTTCATACTCTATCATCGGAAACGATAAAACATCCGTCGGTGCATCGATATCCCGGTATTCTTTATTGATTGCCTGAATCCCTGCATGATCTGTAAAGATTACATTCACCTCACATTCATATGGACATTTCAGAAAATCCAGAGACGCCTCTATGATATCCTCTACAATGTCCTGATAATGTGCAGGAATTTCTGTATCCAATTCATTCTCAAAAAATACGCTCAATGTATCTCTCCTTTATTGCCTGTTACATTTTATCCCAAATGTATCAGATAATCAAGTTTTATCTTGTACAATTTAATGTTTATTCTGCGTCTGTTTTTTGTCCCGGCTATGTCGGTTTTCATATTCCTCATACGCATTGACGATTCGCTGCACAAGCGGATGCCGAACAACATCCTCACTTGTAAACCGTATCACAGAGATCTCATCAATATTATGCAGGACACGAAGTGCCACTTCCAGACCTGACTGCGCATCCTTCGGCAGATCCTTCTGGGATAGATCTCCGGTAATAATTGCTTTGGAACCAAATCCGATACGCGTCAGGAACATTTTCATCTGCGCCGGCGTCGTATTCTGTGCTTCATCCAGCACGATATAGGCGTTGTCCAAAGTTCGTCCACGCATATACGCAAGCGGTGCTACTTCAATCAGTCCTTTTTCCATATTTTTCAGGAATGCTTCCGCGCCCATAATCTCATATAACGCATCATACAATGGGCGTAAATATGGATCCACCTTGCTTTGCAGATCCCCTGGCAGAAATCCAAGCTTCTCTCCAGCTTCAATCGCCGGTCTTGTCAGGATAATCCGGTTCACTTCATTATTCTTAAATGCTGTGATTGCCTTCGCCATCGCCAGATATGTTTTTCCGGTTCCTGCTGGACCAACACCAAACACGATCATATCCTTGTCAATGGCTTCCACATATTTTTTCTGTCCCAATGTTTTCGCCTTAACCGGCTTTCCATTTGTTGTATGACAGATAATATTCGAATCTGCTGCAAGCGTCGATACGGCTTCTTCCTCGCCAGTTCTTGACAATGATATCGCATAATTCACATTCTGATCAGTAATCTCTTCCCCTTTATCTGCCAGAGCAACTAACTGTTCAATTACTGAAACTGCCCGTTTCACGCTGCCCTCCGAGCCTGTGATACGCAGCTTATCATCCCGTAAAACCACCGCTACATGATATGCCTTTTCCAGATTCTTGATATTGCGGTCGAACTGTCCGAACACCAGCTGAATCTGATCTGCAGGCACTGTAATTGTCTCATAATATGCACTCATAACTGTTCCTATTCCTCATTTTTCTGAATCGTCTCTTCCGGGATTACAAATGTCTCCGGCGCACCAATGATTTCCCTTACAACCAGTATTCCCGATGCAAGACATTCTCCATCTTTACACTCTATTGTAACATTATTTTCTAGTATTTCCACCCCTTTTTTCTTGAGGTCTGCAATATAAGTCTGCAACAGCTGTTCCTGCTTTTTGCGTGCCTCTTCCTCAGTATAAGTCTTTGTCTCATAAATCGGCTGATAATACTTTGTGACAGTCACAGAAAATGGCAGATAATATGCTTTTCCTATATGAAACGTATGCGTGGTGGATACCTGTTCATAACCGTCTACCAACTTTGGCTGATGCAGCGTTTTCACCGAATTTCCAAGCTGGATCGTTATTCCTGTCTTTTTCTTTTTCCCCTGTCTTTTCTGTGTATAATCAAGTGGAAATGCCTGTTGATACTGATACTTCGTCTGCGCATATACAATACCATCTGCCGCCACATAATTCGTCTCGATCAATTCTTCATATTCATTATAGATGTTTACAACTCCAGTAATCAACACATCCCCTTTTTTTACTTCATCGCCAGGATTAACCAGCTTTGTTCCGCTCTTGGCAAGCAGATCAAGCACAATGCCGTCCTTGACTGCCACTATATTGCACGGTGTATCAAACGTCGTTACTTCTTCCTTTTCTACCGTTTCCACAAATCGGACAACCAACCTGGTTCCCTCTACATCACAAGTGATCCATGCGATCTGGTCATACTGCATCCGCAATGTTTTTTCCAGTTCAGCAATCGAAATTGCCGCCCGTTTTGTCCCAATCGGCACGAGTGAATCACTGATATACGTCACGATTTCCTCCTCTGTATAGATAGATGTTCCCTCCACATCTATATGCCAGATAAAAAGAGATGAATAAAAAACGATCCCGGCGCACACCATCAGACTGACAACAAACGCCACCCGCTTCTTATACTTTCGTAAAAATGGATACAAGCCTGTCTCTGTTACAATACTACAGCTTACCTGACATTTCTCCTGCAGCTTCTGGACAGTCTTCCATGCTTTGTACGAGATTGTTGCAAATACCCCGGTCTTATCCATGATTACATCCGTAAACAAAATATCATTATGCTTACAGATGTTCAAAAAGCGTTCTACTTCCCAACCGGTTATATGAATGACACAGCGGTATGCACAAATATCCGACCATTTACGCATGCTTCTCTGCCTCCTCCACCTTCCATCGCACAGCCGCAATATCACCACGAACCGTGATCTCCGCTCCATCGAACGATGCAATCCGAAGTGCATTTCCTTCAATGACGAGCATATTTTTCTTACATCGAAGCAGAACCTGCGTTGTGTCAAAGCTGACAATCTGTCTGTACCCATCCACATGTACACATGTCTGATCGTAAAAATGCACCTGCGTCATATTCCATCTCCGAACAGCTTTTATTTCCAATATATGCTTGTGGCGCTCTCATTATGATGTATCCAAAAATTTACACAATAAAAAAGGTGCTACTAAAATAGTAACACCTTAATGTCTGTATTATTTGAACTTGCGCTTTCTAGCTGCCTCAGACTTCTTCTTACGCTTTACGCTTGGCTTCTCGTAATGCTCTCTCTTACGAATCTCCT
>ERZ773185.1188-NODE-1188-length-20456-cov-3.911181_pt1 | contig 20456 bp, 25 predicted proteins | sample MGYA00580531_ERZ773185 | MGnify/ENA primary metagenome ERZ773185 (study PRJEB29015, sample SAMEA2737799) | human gut metagenome | biome: human gut; feature: human-associated habitat; material: faeces | place: China | collected 2012 ...
TTTATATAGGAGATGATTGTATGCCAAGACCTACGCCTGACTTTACTGGAATGAAATTCGGAAAATTAACTGCCCTTTACAGAATTAAATCGGAAAAAACTACAGGTAGTGGAAAACATGCTATGTGGATGTGCAAATGTGATTGTGGGAATGCCAAAATCATAAGTTCCACAAGGCTTGCACATGGAAAGATAGATAATTGTGGGTGCATGGATTCTAAATGTAGGAATAAAAAAGGACAATTTACAAAGGGTGAAAATGTAAAAGATATTTCTGGTAAGAAATTTGGAAAATTAACAGTACTGAAATTAGATAAAATTGTTAATAGAAAATCTTATTGGATTGTAAAGTGCGAGTGCGGAACAATAAAAACGGTAAGAAGTGATACTCTTAAAGTTATTACTTCTTGCGGATGTGACAAGAAAAAACAAGATATTATTAATTTCGACATAACGAATCACCATGAATTGACCCACCATCCTGTTTACAGCATATGGAATGCAATGATTAATAGATGTGAAAATCCACATAATAAGAATTACAATAATTATGGTGGACGTGGCATTAAAATTTGCGAAGAGTGGAAGGATATACGAAATTTTTCAAAATGGGCTGATGAAACCGGATTTGAATTAGGCAAAAACCTTTCTATCGAAAGAAAGGATGTGAACGGTAATTATTGCCCCGAAAATTGTTGCTGGATTGACAGAAAATTGCAATCTCGCAATAGAAGAAATACCGTTAGACTTGATATAAACGGAGACAATAAATCACTTTCAGAATGGTGCGAAGTATACAATGTACCATATAAAAAAGTTATTGGAAGATATTATAGGGGAATACGAGAAATAGATGATTTATTTTATAAAGGCAATTTGCAGATGAGAGATTTAGGAAGAGAGTAAGTACAAAAACTACTATGCCCGTGTACAAAGCAACTGTAGAAATCATACAGAACATTCGGAAAATCGGAAAAGAAGTCTTTAGTTCCTGATAAATTCCATACTGAAACATACACAACAAAATGATATACTATAACATATAAAAGCATCTACCTGAGTGGTGGGTGCTTTTTTCATGATTAAAATAAGGCGGTGATAACATGCCAGACACAATAAAAAATCCAATTTCAGAAGTCTTTAACCGATGGTCAAAAGCAGTTGAGCCTGTTGTTGGAAAATATAATTATTCTATGGATAAAAGCCAGACAATAGCGTCTACAAAAAAGGCATATGCTCGCTTGTTGATGCTCGGGAATACAACGATAAATAGTGACCTTGAGGGCGATGAATGCGCTACGCTGATATCATTTCAAACCGAATCATATGCATCCGGTGCAAAAGCCTTATCAAAAGTATATGACGAAATCGACGAAGCAAGCCACAAAGCCATGGTCGGCATGGGATTTCGGAGGATATATGGCCCTGAATTACAAAACAATGCAGAAAACAGCATAAAACGTGTCATTAGCAGATACAGCCGGACCTATACCGGACAATTTCTCTAAAAAAAGGGGGTGAGAAACTATGGAACAGATTCTGAGCTATGTAAAACCAGAACTTCTGACTGTTGCAGTAGTCCTGTATTTTGCAGGAATATTTTTAAAGCAGGCAGAAACAGTATCCGACAAATACATTCCTGGAATTTTAGGAGTCCTTGGAATGGTAATTTGTGGAATTTATGTATTTGCAACATCTACCGTATCTAACGGGCAGGAAATTGCAATGGCGGTATTTACCGCTATCACACAGGGAATTCTTGTCGCAGGATTAAGTAATTATGTAAATCAGATTATTAAGCAAGCAAGCAAAGAAGAATAGAAAGGACGGTGATCCTTTTATCTCCCAAACGCAGGGTTAAGCGTTAGAGCCATTAAGGCTCTTTTTTATTGCAAAAACTTATAGCTGAAAAGCGGAAAGGAGCCAAAATGGCACGATTAACTACACTTGGTGTGAAATTTTCATATGCCGTTGAAACTGTGAAAGGCACAAAGCCCGCCAAATTCACACAGCTGGAAGAAGCTTCTTCCATCGGCGGTATTTCTCTTGAAACAGAACAGATTGACGTTTCTGCACTGGAAGATTATCTGACACAGTATGCAGCTGGTAGACAGGATACCGGTGGTACATGGGAGATTGAATTTATTATGGATCCAGATAAATCTGTTAAACAGATTAAAAAACTGTACGAAGATTCTAAGGCTGCAAAAACTACAGGACTGGCAACTTGGTTCCAGGTATCATTCCCGGATATGTCCGATGCATTCTTTGTTATTGCAGAATGTGGTCGTGAAATCCCAATGCCGGAAATTGCACAGAACGAAGCGGCAACCATGTCCATTTCTCTTATTATCAATACATATAAGGGACTGGATACCAAAGTTGAGCCGACAGCAGCTGCTGAATAAGATGTAAAACAGGGAGGTTATCATGTTTAGTTTCTCAGTAAATGATAAAACATACAAAGTAAAATTCGGATATGGCGTGCTTACCCAGTCGGACATTCTTACACAAGTGTCTTCTATGGGAGCAATCAACAATCCGAAAGATATGATTAAAATGCTTCCAGAATTGATTCTGGCGGGACTTCAAAGAAAACACAAAGATGAATTCGGGTATGAAACCGAAGAAGAAAAGAAAGTTGCATATGAAAAGGTATGCGACCTTCTGGACGACTACGAAGATGAATCCACAGAGGAAAATCCTCAGAATGGATTCATTTTATTTGAAAAAGCAAGTCAGGAGCTTGAGAAGAACGGTTTTTTATCCGGAATGGTAAAAGCAATGGAGGAGAAATCGGAGGAAGAAAAGAAACTTCCGAAGACTCCACAGGATCACAAGAAGAAGAGCTAACTTTTCCAGAAGTAGTTCATAAAAAATTACTTCCATTGTATTTATCAATCGGTGTTTCAGAAGAAAAGTTTATGGATTCTACACCATATGATTTAGAACCATATATGGAAGCCTACAAATTAAAACAAAAAATGGCTGATTCGCAAGCATGGCAGTTCAACATGTACACGATGTGTGCAGTTCAGACTGCGGTTGCAAATGTGCTTATTGGTAAAAAGTCAAAGGCTGAATACCTTAAAGAACCATTTTCACAAACAGCCGAAAAGCAAAAGCAAGAGGATGAAGAGAATCTTTCTGAAACAGAAAAGAAACGGCAACGTGACAGGTTGCTCATGACATTGCAACTCATGCAAGCAAATTTTGAGCTGAATCATGGTAATAATGACGAGGGCAGGCAGGATTAAAAGTCTTGTCTGCCCTTTATTTTTTTGATTAAAAGGAGGTGCTTTAATGGCCGATAATACCATAGATACCCTCAATATACAAATAGAGAGTAGCACAACTCAGGCGGTGCGGTCTATTAATAACCTTGTAAAAAAATTAGATACATTAAACACTGCCTTTGGAAATCTTGACATAAGCCGGTTAAATAATTTTTCCAATTCTTTAAAAAGTTTAGGTAGCGTGAATTTTAAAGCAAATGGATTGAATGCGGCTATAAACGCTATCAATCGTCTTGGAAAATCTGATTTCAGTCAGTTTGATACAGGGAAATTAGGCAAAATTCTTACTGAGATGCAGAAACTTGATGCTATTCCAGATGTTTCTCCGAGCGTTAGCCGGTTTACAACCGCTATAGCTAAACTTGCCGGTACAGGACAATATATCGGCAATGTATCAAAGGAATTTCCGAATCTTGCGACAAGTTTAAATAATGCGGCTACTAAATTAGGCTCTATGAGCGAAGTATCAGCATCCACCAATGCTTTTATTACTTCTCTTGGAAAATTAGCTAGTGCAGGAGATAAAACTGGAAAGACTGCCAGTCAATTATCAATTCTCGCGCAAGAGGTTTTGAAGTTTTTTGACGTAATGAAAAGCGCACCAGATATCAGTTCGAGCACAATAAGAATGACAGAGGCATTGGCTGTACTTGCTTCGTCTGGAAGTAAAGTTGGAAGAGCTACAAGCAGTGTTTCAAGCTCACTCAATAATTTGTCGTCTGTTGGCTCTAAAGTCAGTTCCGTAATGCATGGTGTTGCTAATGCGTTCCAGGCTTTTGCTTCAAAAGCAATATCTCTTGGGGGAAAAGTAGTATCAGCCATAGCCGGAATAGGAAACGCTTCGTCCGAAACAGGTGAAAAAATAAGAAAACTGTCAAATCCGTTAAACTCATTGACAAATAAGTTGAGTGCTTTATATGCAAAAGGATTTTTAGTAAAACGGGCCCTTGAAGTTTTATCATCGCCTGTAGAATCTGCGATGAATTACGTAGAGACTTTGAATTATTTCAACTCTGCATTTAATCAAGTTGCAGAAGGAATCGACACAGACGAATGGAAGAAGAGCGGTATTAAATCCGCAGAAGCATATGCCAATTCATTTCAAGAGAGAGCAAAACAACTTTCTCAGAAATTGACAGGATTTGAAATTTCCGATACTGGGGAACTTACTAGAACAAATACTGCAAGCCTTGGACTTGACCCTGAAAAGGCCATGCAGTATCAGGCAACATTCGCACAGATGTCATCATCTATGGGCGATACCTCCGAGACTGCATTGAAGTTGTCAAATGCTTTGACAATGATTGGTTCTGACCTTGCATCTGTAAGGAACATGGATTTTGAAGATGTATGGGAAGACATGGCATCCGGATTGACTGGCATGAGCCGTACAATGGACAAGTATGGCATCAATATCCGCAATGCCAATATGCAACAGGAATTATACAATCTGGGAATCAACACCAGCATATCAAATTTATCTCAGGCAGATAAAACGATCTTACGTACAATTATTTTGCTGAATAATTCTAAATATGCATGGGGTGATTTGGCTAATACGATTAACCAGTCAGCGGCGTGATAAATGCATAGCTGTTGATTTAGTCGCCTATATCGAAACCGACAAGTAGGATATGGGTTATAAGTGATGAAATAAGCTGGAAAGCCGTTTGCAACGGTAATCAGAGAGTGAAGGCTATGGGCAAAAACATAGTCAACCGCAACGCGTAGGAAGTGAACCTGTCGCTGAGATGCTACAGAATATAATCTTCCCAAGAGGCATCGCTATCGGTCGGTACGGGTGCAGAACCCGTGGTAAAAAGGTACGCTGGACTGCATTATAATGATGCAGAAGTAAGGATAAAAAGCCTTACGATAACAATTCGAAATCAGCCAGCAAACCAGATTCGTATGCTGCAATCCAATTTTGCATCCCTTGGTAGAACAATAGGTTCCTTGTTCGTTCCTATACTGCGAACAGTTCTTCCGTATATCAACGCAATAGTCATTGCGCTTCAAAGAATGTTTGCTTATATTGCAAAATTGCTTGGAATCAAACTGTCAAACTTTGTATCATCTACTGGCGGTATTTCTGTAGATACAAGTAACATTGCGGATGATATGGATAATGCCAGTGGTTCTATTGATACTGCAAATAAGAATGCCAAAAAACTCGAAAAAACATTGTCAGTTCTTTCATTTGATGAACTGAATCAGCTTAATGACAATTCTGATTCTGGTAATACAAGTAATCCTTCTTCCGGTTCTGGAAATAGTGGGTTAGGACATATAGGAGCACTTGATGCTGCATTAGATGATGCTTTGTCTGCATATCAAAAAGCATGGGATGAAGCTTTTAAAAAGATGTCCAACAGGGCAAATAAAATGGCAGATGCCATTGTAAATGCCTTTAAGAGAAAAGACTGGAAAGGTCTTGGAAAAATCATGGCTGATGGCATCAACTGGGGTATGCAAAAACTCTATGATGCTATTAACTGGAACAAAGTAGGCCCTTACATCACTAAATTTACCAGTGCATTCACCCAGACTTTCAACAGCCTTGTTGATAATATCAACTGGAATTTGATGGGACGCACTGTTGGTGCTGGATTAAATACTATTGTCAATATGGCAAATCAGCTTCTGGAAGGAACAGACTTCAAAAACCTTGGAAAGAAATTTGCTGAAGGCGTCACAGGATTTATTCACGAAGTTGAATGGACCAATTTTGGCAACATGATTGGAAACAATTTCATGAAAGCATGGGATGTGTTTACAGGATTTGTAGAAAATCTTCCCTATAACGAAATCGGTCAGGCTGTTGCGAATGGTTTAAATGGTATTTTTGAAAAAGTAGATTTTGGTGAAATCGCACATGCGCTTGCAACCGGTTTGAATGGTGCATTTGATTCGCTAGCGGCATTTACCGATAACTTCAATTGGGATGATCTTGTTGACAATATCACAACTGGCATTGTGACATTTATGCAGGAATTTGACTGGAAAGAAAACGGGCAGAAACTTGAAAACTTTATCAATCATCTCTTGACGTCATTAATTGACATTGCAAAAGGCGTCGATTGGGAATCATTCGGACATAATGTAGGTGTTTTTCTGAGCCAGATAGAATGGGGCAAACATCTTTCTCAGCTTTTGACGGTTGTTGGTGATGTGCTTGGTGGAATTTGGGAAGGGCTTGGAACAACATCTGCCGGCACGTTTGTACAGGCAATGGCTGTTTTTGCTATTGGTGATAAATTGATGCCACTTGTGGATACTATCACCAAATTCTTTACAGGCGATACAGTTTTTGGAAATCTTTCTAAAGCTGTGCAAAGTATGCTGAATCCCGCAATTACTGAGGCGGTAAAGACAACTATTCCAGCACTTGGAACTTCTTTAGGAAGCCTTGTTGCAACAGGCGGTGGAATTGCTCTTGCTGTAGGCGGAGCTGTTCTGCTAACGAAAAAATTGGCTGGGCTCTTTGAAACCATGCAAGGCGGAAATGGAATGACTACGCAATATGGCGGCTATCTGCATGATTACGCAACACAGTTGATTAATGTGGCAAATCTTACAAACGATCAATCAGAAGCATTATGGCAGTTGATTGAAAAGGACGAAGAGCTTGGAAAGACCCACGATGAAATGTATTCTGATATGGTTGAAAAGCTTAAAGAATATGGTGTTTCAGCGGATCAGGCAAAAACCGCTCTTGAGCAGTATGGCGCACAGGCGGGTGTTTCGGCTGAATTTGTTGATGGTATGACTAATAAAATATCGGCACTTGGAGACGGAATGTCAGAAGCAGCATCCAAATTCGACACTTCGAAAATCAGCATTTCTGATTTGAAAGATGAGTTGTATATGCTGAGCTTGAAATCTGATGAATTTGGCGGTTCGTATAAAACTGCTATGGACGAACTTGACAATGCTAATAATGGTGGAGCAATAACCAATACTAAAGATGCTCTGGATAAAGTTTACACATCACTCAAAAATGCAGGTGTTCCACTTGATGAACTTGATAAGAAATTACGAGAAGATTTTCCAAATGCAACTGTTGTAACCAAAACGGCTGTTGAGCAGAATATAGTCGGGGCTCAGGAAACTATTTCGTCATCTGTTGCAAAAGCATCAAAAGATACCAAAACAGCTACAAGCGAAATGACAAAAAATGCAACTGACGACTTTGCAGAAATTCAAAAACAAGCTGATACTTACATGGGAAATGTCGCTACCACAACGTCTATGAATTGGGGAAATTCTTCACGAGAAGCAACCGTAAAGGCCAGAGAGATGAAGGTGGCGGTCAGCACAGAACTTGGAAATATGGACAAATCTGTCAGAAGCCATTTCGAAAGCCAATATAACATCGCTTATGGTAAATGGGAAAACATTGGAAGAGACATATCCAATTATATTTCCGGTACGATGAATAGTGATATAAGCAGTGCACTGAATAGCTTTGTTGGTACAATCCGCAATTCTTTCAGTAATATGTATGATATCGGATATAATGCAGCGCAAAGTCTTTATAGCGGCATGAAAAATGTTTCTATGCCAACATTATCATATCGTATATCAGAATGGAAAACACATAATCTTGGAAATGGTAAAACCAGTCAAACTCCTGTTTACAGTCCTAATTGGTACGCAACAGGTGGAGTATTTACAAAGGCGTCTGTAATCGGCGTTGGTGAAGCAGGACAGGAAGCTGTTCTCCCACTGACAAACCGTAAGGTAATGAAAAGTATTGCTGATAATATCATGTCTAGCTATGACGGTAGTGCAGGTCTTTCAAAGGAAGAACTTGCAGCAGCTGTTGAACGTGGCGTGGTTACTGCGATGATGAACAATGGTGGATTTGGTGGGTCTTCGCCAGAGTACATCATGAACAGCATCAAGGTCAACGAACGTGAGCTGGCACGAATTGTCACAAAAGCACAAAGCAATACAGAATATCGTATGAATCCATCACCGGCATATTGATATAACAATTGCTATAAATGATATAATAGCGCCCCGAAAAAGTATCGGATTGAATGAATTTCGGCACTGATCGGGGCATACTTTTTTATGATTAAAGTTAAAAAAGACAGTACAATTTGTACTATTTGGTTCTTATTTAAAACAAAAAAACAGCAAATAAGAGTATGATTTTTCAAAAAAATGGAATAAGCCCTTATTTGGCAAAATAACGCTAAAAATCCAGAACGAGCAGTGCTAAAATGTAAATACACCGAAACTAATTTATGAATAATTTGTAAACTGTAATTTTCATTGATTTCGAAATAATTAGTTTATTTTACAAAATAAAATTTTTTAGAAACAAATATTCTGTCAACAAGGCATTTTTGTTTACATAATATCTTAATGTAACGTTACAATAACGTTACGTGTAACGCGCTGTAACGCAATAGAATAAGAATAAGAGTAAGAATAAGAATATTAATTAATATATATACAAGATATATATTAATCGTCGATTAAGAGCTTATTCGCCCCTGCTAAATCACTTGATCTCGTATTTGGCTTTTAAAACGATTTTAAGTTTGATTCGATAAAATCCTCACTGAAAGGATAAAAATTGATTTTAAGCATAAAATTCGAACGCACAAGGACATTCTGGAACATAAATCATGTTTTCGAATTAATTTTCCGTAGTCTTTCAAATTGCTTTACTATTCATACTGAAACATACTTCATGTATGTGATAAAATAAAAAATCATAAAGCGTCTATCAGAGTAAGAACAATAGGCGCTATTTTTATGCATGTAACGTCCTTTATAGGGCGTTTTTTATTTTTATGAGGTATTTAGCATGGCAGAGATATTTTTAAAAGTAGACAATGTTTCAATGCCCTGTCCATCTGCTTATACATGGGGGTTAAATGATATATCAGCGTCAAAATCAGGCAGGTCTGATGATTCGATTATGCATAAAAACAGGGTGGCTCAAAAAAGAAAATTATCTTTACGGTGGAACGGCAAGGACTGGGCAACTACTGCGAAAATATTACAGGCATTTAATCCCGAATACATACAGATAACATACCCGGACATGATGTCAGGAACATATGAAACAAGAACGTTTTACGTTGGTGATAGAAGTGCACCAGTCAAATGGTGGTGGGCCGGAAATCAGAGGACAGAATCTATCAGTTTTGATGTGATCGAGAGGTAAGGCATGAGAAATTTATCATCTAGGTGGAAAGAAAAAGTTAAAAATGGAATGGATGTGCATTACCTCAAGTATGCAGATATCACTCTTACTGATGGGACTGTATTAAACTTGACGAATGCCGATTTGTGGCAAAACGGAATGACGTTTGAGGATTCTGTATCTGGGGATAGCAGTTTTGATATTGGATCTGCGATTATTAATGTTTTAACGCTGAGTATTAATAACTTTGAAGGTCAGTATTCCAATTATGATTTTGAAGGGGCAGAAGCTGTTTGTTATATTGGACTACAACTTGATGACGGCATAATAGAAAAAACGCGAATATGTACTGCGACTGTAGTAGAACAGCCTGAAAATGAAACAGTCAGCATTGATCTTACATGTGAAGATAATATGCGAAAGTTTGACCGCAATTACTCGGAAAGCAAGCTTATATATCCTGCAACTAGAGAACAAATTGTGAGAGATGCTTGTGAAGTATGTGGAGTTACATTACAAACAGTTCATTTTGACAATGACGATTATATTGTGAAGGCTAGACCCTCCGACGATGCGCTGACATTTCGACAGGTTCTTCAATGGGTAGCTCAAATTGGATGCCAGTGGATGAGATGTGACGAATATGGTAGATTGTGCGTAAGCTGGTTTGACGATATTACGGAAGAAAAATTAATTATTAATGAAAACGGAGTATTAACAACATCTAGCGAAAGCAACATAGTGCTTAAAATGTCGAACCAAGATGAAACATTAACAGCAGAAAATGGTATTTTATTTGAAAATGATGGGACTTTAAGTTTATATGCAGTGGACGGAAAAGGAAATGTATCAAATGTATCTTCTACGTATGGGTTTACCCCGCAGCATACGGATGTTGTAATTACAGGAGTTCTTGTCACTGAATATAACGATTCAGTAGGTGAAGAACCAGAAAAATATATGGCTGGTTTAAAAGGATATGTGCTTGACATTTCAGGTAACAAATTGATTCAAAAAGGAGAAGGCAAAAAAATTGCTTCTATGATCGCCGAAAAATGTGTCGGGATGTCATTTCGACCATTTGAATCTGAATGTCCTACAAACATTTCGTTGGAAGCAGGCGATGTAGTTATAATCGTAGACAGAAACCGTAAAGTTTATAAATCTTTTATTACAACTACTACTTTGCAACCTGGTAATGGACAAAAAATTGCTTGCAATGCCAAAAGCGCAGCAAAAAATAGTAGTACTCGATACAGCCAATCAACGCAGGCTTATGTAGAAGCCCGGAAAATGATTAAAGCCGAAAAAACAGCTAGAGAAAAAGCCCTTGAAGAGTTTGGAAAACGCATGGATGCCGCAACTGGCGTATACACAACAATAGAAAAGCAGGAAGATGGCAGTGAAGTATTTTATCTTCACGATAAACCAACTCTTGCGGAATCGAAAGCTGTTTGGAAAATGACATCAGAAGCGTGGGGAGTATCTACTGACGGCGGAAAAACTTGGAACGGCGGTATGACTGTTGACGGCGATACAATTGTAAGAATCCTTAATGCGGTTGGAATCAATGCGGATTGGATTAATACCGGAAAGCTCCTTGGAAAGTTTATTGATGCGAAAAACCTCAGGGTTTCAACAGGGGATGGTACCGTAACGTTTTATATAAACGAAAAAGGACAAGTGTTTATCCAGCCGACAGCTTTTTTTCTGTCAGACAATAAAACGCTCGATGAAGCCATAGCAGATAAAACAATAGAAGAAGCTCAGAAGCTGACCACATTGAATGTGATTCTGTCAAATGAATATCAGGCCATAGTGACAGACGCTAATGGAAACTACACAACATTTCCTGAATGTAGCACAACCGTACAGGTTATGTATGGTGTCGAAAATGTAACTAATGATGCATCGTATACCATAACCGAAGATAACGTTACTGGAACCTGGGATGAAAAGAACCATAAATATACCGTTACAGGACTATCAGCTGATACCGGACATGTGAACTTTGTTGTAAAATATAAGACATTTTCTATTACAAAACAGTTTTCAATTGCAAAACAAAAGCAAGGGAAGCAAGGAGATAAAGGAGATTCAGCTACAACTTATGTTATTGAAACGGATACAACTGTAATAATGAGAACCGCAGATGAAACTTATGTGCCGGAAACTGTACTTTTCAAAAATTATGTTGTTTCGGGAAGTAATAAAACATTGCGAAAGTCTAACATCCTTGTTCAGACAACAACAGACGGTTCTACATTCAACACTATAAAGAATATGAATGTAGATGATGGACAGTATACATTATACCTTTCTACAATTGCATCAGATGTAACGGCAATTAGGTATATCTTCAGAAGCATTAATCTGGGTAATCCTCAACTTGCAACAGTAACAATTCCAATAATCAATGACACAGAGCTGACAGAAAAGCAAATTTTCAATCTTTTGACAAACAATGGCACTCGTGACCTGCTGACTTATGTTGATGGCAAGCTTTATTTGAATGGTACATACATCAAAGGAAAAACTGTAGCAGCAGACAAGCTAAATGTAGAGGACTTATATGCGGTTGCGGCATCAATTGCGCAGTGGGTTATAAAAGAAAGCTATATACAGTCAAAGAGTGGAAACATAAGACTTTATTCAGATGGTCGGTTAAGAATTGGGAATTCAGTGTTCTCTCAAAGCACAGATGGCGATACTGCTTGCTGTATTAAATATGGATTACATTTGTTTTGTAAAAACGCTACGGACAGTTCGGGAATAACTGATCCGAGTGGAATGTTCGCCATATCCGGTTTGACTAGTAACGCGTCAGGATCAACACTTATTTTGTACAACAATTATGTTTATAAATTAAGTTCTTCATCAAAAAGATACAAGAAACACGTTAAAAACATGACTTCGAGTGAAGCTGAAAGGCTTTTAGACATTCCGGTCGTGTGGTTTGAGTACAATGAAGGTTATCTGGCACCTGGTGACCGTTTTGAAGGGAAACCGCTTCCAGGATTCTACGCGGAAGATGTGTATGATGCATTCCCAGAAGGTGCAATGCTCAACGAATCCGGTCAGGTAGAAGACTGGAACTACAGAACTATGGTTCCAGCAATGATGAAGCTAATCCAAGACCAGCAAGAAACTATTAACAGCCTTAATAAAAGGATAGAAAGATTGGAAAGAGGTGAGTGAATTGGAAGTCAAAGGAATTGATGTCTCTGCCTGGCAGGGACAGATTGACTGGAAGACAGTGGCAGCCTACGGAATGGATTTCGCTATCCTTCGGATCACAGAAGCCGGAAACGTAACGGATAAATATTTCGAAAGAAACTATACAGAATGCCAGAAATACAATATTCCAACAGGCGTATATAAATACTCGTATGCGATGACCATCACAGAGATTCAGAGCGAAGCCAGAAAAGTCGTATCCGTCCTGAATGGAAGAGAACTTCAGTATCCCGTATGGTTGGATCTGGAACATCATAAACAGAGAGTGCTTGGAGCAGAGAACATCCATAAGATGACAGAAGCATTTGAAAAGATTATTACAGCAGCGGGTTATAAGTTTGGCATCTACTGTAATGTAGACTGGTACATGAACGTGATCTGCAGTCATCTGAAGAAATACGACTTCTGGATCGCACGCTATCCGGCAAATGATGATGGATGGATTCAGGAACGTCTCCGTCCGGACTTCGGCGTCGGCTGGCAGTACAGCTCCAAGGCCAAGATTCCTGGAATCAATGGAACTGTAGACCGAAGCGTATTCTATAAAGACTATAAGGAGGTTTCGACAGTGGACAAAAATATTGAAAAGCTGATTCTTATTGCGAAAAACGAAATTGGTTATCTTGAAAAGAAATCAAACATTCAGCTTGATGATAAGACTGCAAATGCAGGTTCAAACAATTATACGAAGTACTGGCGGGATATAAAATCATCCTATCAGGGACAGCCTTGGTGTGCAGCATTCGTGAGCTGGTGTTTCATGAAAGCATTCGGTTTGGACAAGGCTAAAAAACTTTTAAAGCACTGGCCTTATGTATACTGTCCGACCATGAGTGAATTATTTACACTTAATTCGTACCCCAAAATTGGAGACATTGTTATCTTTTATCATAACGGTACATTTACTCATACAGGAGTTGTTACTGCCGTGATCGGAGACAAATTTTATACCATCGAAGGAAATACCTCCGGAGCATCCGGGATCATAGCAAATGGCGGTGGTGTCTGCGCAAAGAGCTACTATAACAGCAAGCTTCCGGGAACAAAGTTCTGTACACCAGACTATTCACTCGTCACATCTTCCACAGAGACAACTAATACAGAAGGAGGCAGCTATATGTTCACACCAGAAACCGTAAAATCAGGAGACAAAAACACATCCGTATTATTGCTTCAGGAGATTTTAAGAGCTAGAGGATTTAAGGGAAAAACCGGCAAAGCCCTGAAACTTACCCGGAAAGCAGATGCCAACACCATCTATGCCCTCAAAGCCTACCAGGAATCCAGAAAAGAGGTTCTTGCCGTAGATGGCGTATGCGGCCCTGCGACTTGGAAAGACCTGATCGCGATTTAAATTTAAATGGTACTTGATATATAACGAATAGAATGATATAATAAACATGTTCAGTGAATCCTTATTTCTTAAAAGTTTTCAATTCCCCGAAAAGACCGCCAGTCTCACATCGCTGGCGGTCTTTGTAATATCAATTTATATAATTTTCGTATTTATCCTTGATTTCGTTGTGGTTCCGGCGGCGTATCTGGACAATATCGCCAGATTCCATGATGAAATTCTCGTTCACGGACTGAATGTGATCCATGTTGACCAGAAAACTCTGGTGACATCGGAGAAAACGTTTATCACACAATTCTTCTTCGATGTCATCAAGCTTTCCAAGTGTTACAAAGCACTGGTTATCGGTCGTGTAGATATGGCACGACCGACCTTTACTCTCAACATATTCAATCTGTCTGTATTCCAACCGATGCAATTCTCCGTGCGTTTTGAATGTCAGAACCTCATCCCTCATATGCGACAGAATCTCGTTGATTGCGCTGTACATCCTGCCGTATTCCTTACCCTTGACCACATACTGCATAGCACCGACGTCAAATGCTTCTTGCAGATGAGAATCATCGGCTGTCCAGAAGATAATCTTTCCATCATATCCAATATCCCGAAGCCGGTTCGCAATCTCCAAACCGTTCTCTTTTTCCAGAACCATATCCAGTACAATTACATCGTACCATTTACCCTCTTTCACATCTTCAACAAGTGGATAACCTGCCGAATACTCGCTAATTTCATACCGGTAATCTCCTTTGCGCCGCAAGAATCCCGATATGTGCTCTTTAAACAAGTCAACTTCAATTTGATTGTCGTCACAAATAGCTATCCTCATACGCAATTCCTCCTTTCAAATTCTCAATTTTGTCAAAAATTTCCGCGTTTTTGACAATACACACAATTTTCCTGTGAGTTGTGATAGTATTCTATACAACATCACAAATATATTTTAACACGGCACTTTTATAGTGTAAAGTGTTGAGGAATGAATAAAAACTAAAAAAATCGACAAATTGATGAATACAGGGTTTCTGGAATCCCGGAATCGGGAGGATGTGTGTATAGAAACCGCCTACGGGCAAAAAGAAAAGGAAGGGGACGTTAATCTCCTTCCTTTTCTTAATAATAAAAATTATTTATCATAAGTTCTATATTCAAATTTTACATTTGTTCCGAATAAATCTACATTGTTTATGCCTAAATATAGTTCAGTGTAGGTACCATCTTGATAGTCATTAGTTTCGTATGTAAATTGAATAGAAAAAACGTAATCGATAGAGTCCAGAGAATATTTTCCTTTTATTTCTGCAAGTCCGTTACAATCTTTTATCGAACATGTACATTCATTATCCGAGCCTATATTTAATGAAATTGATGTATCTACACTTCCTTGAAGAATTTCCTGAGCAATTCTCAAGAGAAACCTTCTTTCATCATCTGTCAGATTTCCTTCGTTTTTGATAATCCAAGGGAAACGCATAGATGATGGATGTTCAGAAGAAGAATCAATCTTGGTGCCGGTTTCGATATCATAAAAATATGTAGGAGCAATACTTCCTATAACGGAGCTTACATTAATATTGTAAATACCAGTATAATCAAACCAATTTTGTGAAACCATGTTTGTAAAAATCTCTTCCGTGTTGCTAGGATCAATGTTAAGCTCAGATAAATCTGTTCTGACAATAAGAGATTTATGTTTCGTTCCTTCAGAGTCCTCGCCAGAAAACTCTTCAACATAGAACGCATTATCAGAACTAGCGTATTGGCTTAAAAAAGCATTTACATCATCGACATTAGCATAAACAGGAGCTGATGTTGATATTGCACATGTAACAATAGCCGATACAATTGCAAACTTTTTCATAGTGTAATCCTCCTTGTATAATTTGCACATATTATACCGCTTCTTACGAGAAAATCATAGTATAAAATGATATTTTTTACATTTTTCCTGCCATTTATACCAAAATCCGCATTACACAGTGAAATATGCTATTATTATGTGCATCATTTAAAGGGAAGAATTGGTTTTATGAGAAGGAAAAGAAAAGTATTTATAGCGTTTATATTGGCGTTCTGCCAGATATTCTGCGTACTGCATATTCCATTCAAGGTTGTGCCGGATAGTCAGAAAGATGTACAGATTAGTAGCACGGTACACCATATGCAGTGTATGCAGAATCACCAGAACCTATACGGAGATCAAAAAGTTTACAATGCTGCATATTTTATTTGCGAGAGCATAACAATATTTGAAATCGCAAAGTTTATATTCGAGAACACAAAAGCCCATGTGTATATTTGGCAGTTGCCAAGAGGGAACATAGGTGGTATAATAGCGAAAACGAACTAATGTTCGGTTCTATTTCCCACGGCCGGACATATACTGTTGTCAGAAAACCGCTGATCGGAGGTATGCTTTATGGATTATAAGAAGGAAATTATAAAAATAATAGATGAAATTGAAAGTCAAAAGATTTTACGTTATATTTATATTATCGTAGCTGATATTTACAATGATTTACGGAGGCAGGACATATGAGCAAAGATTTATTATATTCCGAAGAAGAGCAAAAGAAAATAATCGCAAAAATGGAAGATCCATCAAATAAAACGGGTCTTCCACCGGCATCGCTTATATACGCATTAATCGACATGATTGGAGTTCAGACAAATATGATTCAATCATTGCAGGAATCTATTCAACGGTTGGAGGCAAAAATCCAATAGGTCTTTTTGGACGATCATTTTCTTTCGGAACTGACGTGAGTAAAAAGTTCAGCTGACTAATGTGCTGAATAAGTGTTGACATCTTTCCGTTAACATATCCTTTAAAAATCATAAGTACGGACTTCTCGTATCCGATTTCAGTAACATGCATAGTAACTGAATGACCAAAATTGGTAAGTAGAAGTCCTACTTCATGTTCAGAGTCAAGCCCAGATTCAAAATCCTTGATATATTTGCAGAGAATCTCGAACTGAGTATCCGAATATGAATATGTCAATGGAACTGGCTCAATATTGTCAAGTTGTTCTGAAACTATTTTATTAATTGCATTGAAATCGAAATTATTATACATAACATCTACCTCACTCACTTAAAAGATTAATCAATTCAATAACGTGTTTCTTTTTGGCATCGGACAGCCCGAAGTATTTCTTTAATGCATCGGACAGTTCGGTGTCTTTTCTTATTTGCGCGATCAAATGTGCAGACTCATCGGAAAAATCTTCCTCCGGCTCTTTCCCTGTCATCAGATAATCTACAGATACATTGAAGAAATCTGCGATTTTTTGGAGTTTATCTTGTTTTGGAGTATACTTTCCCTTTTTCCAACTGGTTAATGTGGCAGTAGAAATATCAGTTCCTCTTGAAACCTGACTGGGAGTTACTTCTCTTTCTTTGCATAATCGTTCAAAGTTCTCATAATACATGGATTTTCTCCTTTGTGAAAAGAACTAAGAAATCTTAATTTAATTATTGACATACTAAGAAAACTGTGCTATTCTTTAGAAGAACTAAGAAATCTTAGAAATATCGCAGTAAAAAATTAAGAAATCTATATAATTGTTTGTTGGTAGCTTCATTATATAAGAAATCTTAGTTACTGTCAAGAAAGGAGTGAGAATTTGTTTAACTATATGGTTTTCGAAAAACTTTGCAAGGATGCAGGAGAAACTACTTATCAGGTTTGCAAAGATACGGGGATTAAATCTTCTACAATCGCTAATTGGAAAAAACATTCAGAAACAAATGGAAAAAATGGATATGTTCCAAAAGCGGATAAGATTCTGTTAATCGCAAATCATTTTAATGTTCCTTTGGAAAAATTTATAGAGCCATAGAAAGGAGAAGTATGAACAAATTACAGATTTTCAATTCAGAGGAGTTCGGAGAAATTCGAACAGTGACTATTGACAATGAACCTTGGTTCGTTGGAATTGACGTAGCGAAATCATTAGGATATGCAAATCCTAAGAATGCAGTTCCCAAACATGTGAGTGAAGAAGATAAGCTGGGTACCCAAATTGAGTACGCAGGTCAGAGACGTGAAGTGACGGTAATCAACGAATCCGGATTATATGCATTAATATTCGGAAGTAAGCTCGATTCGGCTAAGAGATTCAAACATTGGGTAACGGCAGAGGTTCTCCCTTCCATCCGCAAGACGGGTTCATACCAGAAACCGATGACCGTAGCAGAACAGATTCAGTTACTGGCTCAGGGCAATGTCAAACTTGAAGAAAAGATTGAAGCCGTAAACGATGATTTACAGGAGTTCAAAAAAGATATGCCATTGCTTGCACTGGAATGTCAGAAAATCACAAAGGCAAAGAATCAGAAAGTTGTTCCCATGTTGGGTGGAAAGGATGCGCCGGCGTATAAAGACAATTCATTGCGACAGCTTGTGTACAGTGACATTGATGCGCAGCTTCGCAGAGAGTTTGGTGTGAATACCTACAAGGCAATCAAGAGAAACCAGTGTGATGTGGCAATAAAAATCATAAATGAATATGAATTGCCGATGTACTTGAAAGACCGCATTGATACCGAGAATGCGCAGGAAAGTTTCTTATAAGAAAGGAGACGGGGTTATGAGCAGAAAGAAAAAAAAGAAAAAGGCTTCTAAGATGGTGCGAACATCAAAGAAACCTATTTCATTAACATGTTTGATTAATAAGAAACCTATTTGCCAGATGGATATTTTTCGTTGAATGCTTCTAATGCGGATTCATAAGCATTTATGTATTCTTCGAAATAATCGATGGTTACATGAGTTTTGCCAGCATCAACTTGAGATTGACGTTTTAAATGGCAAGCATCAGTGCAAACTGCAATAGCTAAATCATGTGCACGTTTTTCATTATCCGTCATTATTACACCTCCTTTCATAAGGAGAGTATATCACATAAAAAATCGGAGGGACATAAAAATGGCAAAATCATTAATCCTGTCAGCTCTGATCGGCGGTATGTCACCGTACCTGCCGTTCTGGAGATTTGACAGTGCATCACAGCCGGTTGCAGTAGCAATCGCAATATTCGCATTATCATTCGTGGTTATTTACCCGGATGAAATTAAAAGAAACGGAGGAAAAGAAAGATGATTGAGACAAAAATGGGAGAAATCACACTTAAAGGCAGTAAAGCAGAATTAATAGCTGACTTAGCTGTTATCGTTCGTGGAATTAAAGAAACTATTATGGAAGATGGCAAAGAAACAGAGGAATCTGTGAAGCAGGAGATTGACGAAGCGGTCAAAATCGGACTGATGAACGAAGAAGAATTTAAAACTATTCAAAAAGAAAAAATCAAAGAAGTTGTAAAAACATTATTTGATGATTTACTTGGAGGGCTTTTCGATGAAGATAAATGATTTTGATAAGATCGTAGATGAGTTGTATCAGTTGTGCAGGAGAGTCCAGAAAGAAACCGGCAGAACGGTAGCATTTCATTTTGCAAACTACAAGATCGGATGCAGCTTGCACATCAACATATATAAGAAAGAATCATTAAGAGAGTTTGATATGTATAGCATTGCAGAGGGCGGTTATCAGCAGGAAGAAAATGCGAAGAAAGCAACTGACCATTTAAACAAAATTTTGATGGACAACAAATGTCCGTATTGTGAGGGAGATTGCAATGAAGAAAGAAAATAAGATGGATTTCAGAGCAGAGACCGTAGCCGAAGAATACGCTGAGCTGGTAGGCAGATTAAAGGCATTTGAAGCGTACCTGAACACAACCGAAGCAAATACGTATTTAAAGAAAGAAGTTTGTGCAGCTATACTCGGACTGAATTTGGAGGACAAGGAAAAATGAAATGCTATAAGGGATTTGACAAAGACTTAAAATGTCGTGATTTTCAGTATGAAATCGGCAAGGAGTACGAAGAAGAAAGAGCCGAGATTTGCGATACTGGATTTCATGCTTGTGAGAATCCATTGGATGTATTTGGATATTATACACCGGCTGATTCCAGATATTGCGAAGTCGAGCTGGATGCAAACGATCAGAAATCTGACGACAGCAAAAGAGTAGGAAAGAAGATTTCTATTAAAGCAGAAATCGGAATTGCCGGAATTATTAAAGCTGGTCTGGAGTACATCAAAGATCAGGTTAACTGGGACGATGATAAAAAGTCCAACACCGGAGACCAGTCAGCAGCAACCAACACCGGAGACCAGTCAGCAGCAACCAACACCGGAAACCGCTCAGCAGCAACCAACACCGGAAACCGCTCAGCAGCAACCAACACCGGAGACTGGTCAGCAGCAACCAACACCGGAGACCAGTCAGCAGCAACCAACACCGGAGACTGGTCAGCAGCAACCAACACCGGAGACCAGTCAGCAGCAACCAACACCGGAGACTGGTCAGCAGCAACCAACACCGGAGACCAGT
>ERZ773185.1203-NODE-1203-length-20253-cov-25.576542_pt1 | contig 20253 bp, 20 predicted proteins | sample MGYA00580531_ERZ773185 | MGnify/ENA primary metagenome ERZ773185 (study PRJEB29015, sample SAMEA2737799) | human gut metagenome | biome: human gut; feature: human-associated habitat; material: faeces | place: China | collected 2012 ...
CATGAAACGCGGCACCATCGATTTGAGCCACATCACGACCATCGTCCTCGACGAAGCCGACGAAATGCTGGACAGGGGCTTCATCGATGACATCAACCTCATCATGGCCGCTACGCCGAATACGCGCCAGACCCTGCTTTTCTCGGCTACCATGCCCAAGCCGATCCAGCAGCTGGCAGAAACGTTCCTGCACGACCCGCTCATCATCCGCATGAAGGCCAAAGAAGTCACGATGGACCTCATCGAACAGTCCTACATCGAAGTGCCGGACCGCCAGAAATTCGACATCCTCTGCCGTCTCCTGGACTTGCAGGAACCGGACCTGGCCATCATCTTCGTCCGCACCAAACGCCGCGTCGACGAAGTGTCGGAAGCCCTCAAGAAGCGCGGTTACTCGGCTGAAGGCATCCACGGCGACCTGACTCAGGCCAAGCGCGATACGGTCATCCGCCAGTTCCGTGAAAAGACCATCGACATCCTCGTCGCTACCGACGTCGCCGCCCGCGGCCTCGATATCAGCGGCGTCACCCACGTCTTCAACTACGACCTGCCCCAGGACCCGGAAAGCTACGTCCACCGCGTCGGCCGTACCGGCCGTGCCGGCCAGAGCGGTGAAGCGACGACCTTCGTCATCCCCCGCGAAATGGAACACCTGCGGACCATTGAACGCCTCATCAAGCGCCGCATCACCCGCCGCAAGGCCCCGACCTTCTCGGAAGCCCTGGAAGGCGCCCAGCAGGCCGCCATCCGCAGCCTAATCACGACGACAGAAGAAGGCAATTTCGGGCCGTACAAAGAAAATGCCGAAGAACTCCTGTCCAACTACGACTCGGCCGCCCTGGTAGCCGCTGCCATCAAGCTCTTGACCAAAGAACCGGACACGACACCGGTCAAGATCACTGAAGAAGCGCCGCTCCGCGTCCACCGCAGCCGCAACAATCGCGGTGACCGCAATAACCGCCGCAACGACCGCCGTGGAGACCACCGCAGCCGCAATAACGACGGCGAAGACAACAACGAACGCCGCGGCGAACGACGCCGCCACTTTGCCCCGAAGAACCGCGACAACAACAATCGCGGCAGCTTCCGCAACAACAACCAGCGCCGTGAAAACAAACAACATAAAGAACCGAATCGCTCCGCATTCAAGCCTTACTTCAAGGATTAAAAAAAAGGCGCTGTCGCATAAAGACAGCGCCTTTTTTAGTGATTAGCAGTTAGTGGCTAGTGGCTAGCGGATGGCTTTAAATTTAGATGTTTTGCTGAAAACTACAAACTCCGTGCTACAAACTAATATGTATGATTTCCCGACAAGCTGGCTAAAAAGAATCATCCAAATTCCTAACGGGGCGCCCGCTTGGTATTTGAAAACACACTCACCGAGCCGGAAAATTCCACATATACCTGACGGGCTCGCCACGTGCGAGCCCCTACAAATGTCTTACAGCGAGCACCTACAAATGCCCTCCAGGCACCTCTCTTCTTATCAGGAAAGGCCAGCTACGAGCCACTAGCCACGAACAATCTCGCTCCAGGCGTTGGCGATGTCGGCGAATTCCTGGAGAGACAGTGTTTCCCCGCGGCGTTTGCCATCGATGCCTGTTTTTTCCAGGACCTGGGCGATTTGTTCCTTGCTCATGCCCGTATTTTTCAAGGCATTGGAAAAGGTCTTGCGGCGCTGCTGGAAGGCTGCTTTGACGACCTGGAAGAAGCGCTTTTCGTCGATTAAATCGACAGGCGGCTGCTGGCGGACGTCCATGGCGACGACGGCCGACGTGACTTCCGGTGCCGGCATGAAGCATTTCGGCGAGATTTCAAAGAGCATCTGCGGCTGCGTATAGTATTGGACCGACACGGACAGGGCACCGTAAATCTTATGGCCCGGTTCGGCTACCATGCGTTCAGCCACTTCCTTCTGGACCATGACGACGATGCGCTTGATGGGCAGCTTCTGTTCCAGTAGCTTCATGATGATCGGCGTCGTGATATAGTAGGGCAGATTGGCACAGACCGTGAAGGGCTGGTGATTCATGACTTCTTCAATGTCGATGCGCAGGATGTCACCGTGGACGACGCGCACGTTGTCATAGTGTTCCAAGGTCTTGTCGAGGACGGGCAGCAGATGGTCGTCCAGTTCGACAGCCGTGACGGCTGCGCCCGTTTCGGCCAGGGCCTGGGTCAGGGTGCCGATGCCCGGCCCGATTTCCAGGACCGGATCGCCCTCCCCGATTTCGGCAGCGTCGGCAATGTCGTCGACGACGGCGTGACGGATGAGGAAATTCTGGCCCAGCTTCTTATTCATGCGCAGGCCAAAGCGTTTGACGACGTAGCGGACGACGTCGGGATTGGACAAGTCGACTTCTTTCATCTATTTCACCTCGTGGATCTGACGGAGAGCATCATCCCATTCGTCACGGGTGACGCCGTAATGGTTCAAGCGTTTCAAAAACTGTTTGGCATTGCCATAGCCGATGCCCAGGATGGCGCCGACTTCGGCCCGGCGGTCGGCCGCATCAGGCGTCCCGTTGAGGCCGGCAGCGGAAATGTCCTGCATGGTAAAGGTCGCCTGCGGTTCATACGTCGCACAGCGGACTTTGGACAAGGCCAGGCGGATGGCTTCCGGCGAGGCCTGTTCGACGCCCAGGTCGTTGTTGGCAATGGCATCTTTCCTGGGGATAAAGGCGTGTTTGGCATTAGGGAAACGGTCGGTCAGGAACTTGCGGATCTGTTCGCCGGCCCGGTCGGGGTCGGTCAGGATGATGATGCCCCGCTTTTCATAGGCACAGCGGATCTGTTCCAGCGTGTGAGGCTTCAAATTGAAACCATCTGTCGTAATCATATCGACGTCGATGTGGCTGGCACGGATGCGGGCGACATCGGACCGGCCTTCGACGACGAGGACTTCCTTAATCATGAGCGGCTCCTTCCCGGTGTTCGGCAATGTACTGGGCTGCGCTGAGGATGGCCAGGACATTGTGTTCAAAGACGATGCCGCCTTGGAGATAAATCATGTACGGGTCGCGGATCGGTCCGTCGGCCGACAATTCGATAGACGAACCCTGGACGAAATCACCGGCAGCCATGATGATCTTATCGGCATAGCCCGGCATATCGTCGGGAATGGGTGTGACGTGGGCGTCGACAGGCGAGAAGGACTGGATACCCTGGCAGAAGAGACACATGTTCTGTTCGTTTTCCAGGTAAATGGTCTGAATCAGGTCGACGCGCGGATCCTGGACGGCCGGCGAAACCTTGAAGCCCATCTTTTCAAAGACAGCCGCTGCAAAGACGGCCCCTTTGATAGCCTGAGCCGTAACGTGCGGTGCCATGAAGAAGCCCTGGAAAAAGAGGCGGTAGCCGGCGGCATAGGAACCGAGTTCGTCGCCCAGGCCCGGCGCCGTCAGGTAGTCGGCTGCGGCGTGGACCAGTTCTTCCTTACCGGCAATATAGCCGCCTGTGGGAGCGATGCCGCCGCCGGGATTCTTGATAAGCGACCCGGCGATGATGTCGGCACCGGCTTCAATCGGTTCTTCTTCGGCAGCAAATTCGCCATAACAGTTGTCGACGAAGCAAATCGTCTTGGGGCTGACCTTCTTGACGACGGAAATAATAGAACGGATATCATCAATCGTCAAGGATGCCCGCGTGCTGTAACCGCGGGAACGCTGGATGAGGACCAGTTTCGGCTGCTTTTCGGCGACGGCCGCTTCAATGCCGGCCAAATCATAGGCGTTGTCCTTCAAGGGGACTTCTTCATAGCGGACGCCTTTTTCCTTCAAAGAGTGCGGCGTTTCATGGGCATAGCCGATGACGCCCTGCATCGTATCATAAGGCGCCCCGACGAGGCTCATCATGAGATCGCCGGTCTGCAACAGGGCCAGCAGGACCGTCGCCAGCGCATGGGTCCCCGATACGAAGTGGGGCCGGACAATGGCCTTTTCGGCCTTGAAGACGCGGGCAAAGACTTCATCGAGCTTTTCCCGGCCCATGTCGCTGTAGCCATAGCCCGACGTACCGGCAAACTGGTACGAAGAAATCTGGGCTTCCTTATAAGCGGCCAGGACTTTCGCCGTATTATGGAGACAAATCGTATCAATGCGTTCAAACTGGTCCGCACATTCGGCCAGCGCTTCTTTTCGTAATGTTTCTAAATCCAAAGACAATGTCATGATTCCTTTCTATAGTGAATATGTAGTTAGGGGTTAGGGGTTAGGGGCTAGTGGCTAGTGGCTTTCGGCTCTCCTCATAGGAGAGCTGTCAGCTCTGCTGACTGAGAGGTTCTTCCAGACAATGAGACGCTATACCGTTCAGGACCTTTTTTCATTTCGGGCCGCCCTTTGGGACAGCCCCTACGGAGATTGCTTTTTTCCTTACAGTCCGCTGTTTCGCAGGTCTCAGGTCGCTGAAGGAAACCTCTCCGCCTTACGGCACCTCCCCTATCAGGGGAGGCTTCCGGCTCTCCTCATAGGAGAGCTGTCAGCTCTGCTGACTGAGAGGTTCTTCCAGACAATGAGACGCTATACCGTTTAGGACCTTTTCTCATTTCAGGCCGCCCTCCGGGACGGCCCCTACGGAGGTTGCTTTTCTACTTGCCGCCTGCGCCTTCCCGTCATGGAAAAGGCACATCCCCCAGCACAGCCTGTATCAATGCTTCTTCTCCATCGTACTGGTCCTTGTCGTACCAGTGGATGTAGGGCATGCGTTTGAACCACGTGAGCTGGCGTTTGGCAAAGCGCCGCGTCCGGGTCTTGATACGGGCCACAGCGTCATCGAAGGGCATCTGTCCCTGAAGATACAGGGCCAGTTCCTGATAGCCGATGGCCTTCATGGCCTGGCAGTCCGTCGGGATGCCCTTGTCCAACAGGTACCGCACTTCATCGACCCAGCCGGCGGCAATCATGGCGTCGACACGCTCTTCAATGCGCCGGTATAAGACATCCCGCGGCAGGCGCAGACCGATGACGTAAGCGTCATAGACTACATCCCGGGCCTTGCCGGCCCGGACGAAAGATTTCCCTTCGCCCTGCTCGATGGCGCTGACCAGGCGGGTCAGGCGGTGCGTGTTGGAAAACAGCTCGTGCCAGTCCGGCGGCTGCCAGTCCGTTTCCGTCTCGATATAGGCCTTCAGTTCCTCTTGACTGAGAGCGTCGATCCGCGCCTGGGCCGCTTCCTTGTCGGCTTTGGTCATGCGGGCCGTCTGGAAATCATAGCCTTCCAGGAGGGACTGGACGTATAGGCCCGTACCGCCGACGAGAATGGGTATCTTCCCCTTTCCGTTGACTTCGGCAATGGCCTTTCCTGCCATATCACAGAAGCGGGCTGCCGAATAGGGTTCGTCGGGCTCAGCAATATCGATGAGATAATGGTGATAGCGGGCCAGTTCGTCCGCTGTCGGCTTGGCCGTACCGATATCCATATGGCGGTAAATCTGGTAGGCGTCGCCGGAAATGAGGTCGGTCCCGTAGTGTTCGGCCAGGGCAAAACTGAGGGCCGTCTTGCCGACCGCCGTCGGACCGATGATGGCAATTACTTTTTCCATGAATCACACTCCAATACGGCATAGCCAATGCGGCTGTATTTGCCGCCATATAAGGCAACATCCGGGAAATCGCGGCAGAGCTGGCGGAAATCCCGTTCTTTGATGACCACCCGGCGCCGGGCTTTCTGCAGCGCCCGTTCGATGAGGTCCCGCGTCAGTCCGCCGTGTTCCATAATGGCCCGGACGGGCTGGAACTGGCAGCTCGCCTCGACAGGCCGCTGGAACATGGGGTCGAAATAGAGGACGTCGTACACAGGTCCTTCATCGGACAACAGATAGTCGCGATAGTCGCCACAGCGCAGGGAAATCCGGCGCAGTGCCGCCGTGACGTCGTCTTTCTTGTGGACAAAGTGGGAAAAGCCCCAGGCCGTAACGGCTTCCAGCAAAGGCGATACTTCCAGGGCATCGACGCGAGAGCCAGCCGGCAGGCCAAAAGAAGCGACGGCCGCATCGGCGCCAAAACCACAGGTACAATCGAGGACGGAAATAGGCGGCTGCGCCGCCGCAGGCCGCTGGTCGCTGTCCGCTGTTCGCTGGGAAGAACCCCTCCACCGCAAGCGGTTCCCCTCCCCTTCACAGGGGAGGCTTTCGGCTCCCCTGCGAAGGGGAGCTGTCAGCTCTGCTGACTGAGGGGTTCTTCCAGACAATGAGGAAACATCCGGATCCAGACCGTGCGTCCCCACAGGTTCCCCTGATCGGCCCTTGGGGGCCCGGTCAGAGCCATCCGCAGGAGGGTTGGGGCCGGCTGCCCAAACGGAGAGCTCGGCTGGAGCTGTCAGCGAAGCTGACTGAGGAGTTCTTCCCCCCAATAGATGCGGGTTCTCCTTCACCCCCATCAAGGCTTCCAGCAGGTGATCGCGCCGGCCTTTCCGCAGGTTCTGGATGCGCAGTTCGGCCATGTTGAGGCTGAAGAAATGGCTGCCTTCCGGGCGGTCTATCTGAGGCCCCCGCGACGAATAGACGAGGAAATCCTCGCCGTATTCATCCATTAAGTCCTGTATGGTCCGCTTTCCCCGCGGCACATAGGCAAAGCCCTGGCTTTCGGCCCAGGCTTTCCCTTCACATTGTAATTTTTCTTTGGCCTTCAATGAAGGCACGACGTAAATCATATGAGTCATGTCCGTTTAAATAAGTGCGCTAATTCTTTTGGCGTAAAGCGGATGATCGTCGGCCGGCCATGAGGGCAGACGTAGGGTTTTTCCGTATGGAACAAATCATCCAGGAGCTGCTTCATCTGGCGGATATTGAGGCTGTCCCCGGCCTTGACAGCACCGTGGCAGGACAGATAGGCCAGCGAACGATGGCGGACCATGGCTTTATCCGGTTCCTTCTGGTCATGCAGGAGCAGGCAGATATCCTTTAAAGAATCGGCAATATCGCTGGTCTGCAAATCGCAGGGCACTTCTTCGACGCGCAGCGTCGTCGGCCCGGCTTCAGAATAGGTATAGCCCAGGTCGTTGAAGACATCCTGCCGTTCCAATAAGAGCGTCATATCCTCGTTGTCGACTTCGACGAACTCCGGCGTCAGCAGCTGCTGGCTTGGCATCCGTTCGACGCGCTTGCAGAACGTATCGTAGCGGATCCGTTCATGAGCCGCGTGCTGATCGACGATGTATAAATCCTGGCCCTTCTTGGCAATGATGAAGCAGTCCGCCACTTCCCCTAAAGGAATGAAAACGTCGTCATCGCCGTCAAAGACGATTTTAGGCGCCGACGCCTCGGAAACGACCGACGTCGCTTCCGACGGGCCGCTCTGGCCATGCTGGGCCAAAGCCTGGGAAAACAAGGAAGAACCCTTCCACCGCGAGCGGTCCCCCTCCCCTTCGCAGGGGAGGCTTTCAGCCCCTACATTGGCTCCCCTGCGAAGGGGAGCTGTCAGCTCTGCTGACTGAGGGGTTCTTCCAGACAATGAGGAACCATCCGAATCCAGACCGTGCGTCCCCACTGACTCCCCTGATAGGCCCTTTTGGGCCCGGTCAGGACCATCCGCAAGAGGCTCCCCTAATAGGGGAGCTGTCCGCGCAGCGGACTGAGAGGTTGCTTTTTCCTGCGGGCCCTTTGGGACGGCCCCTACAGGGGGTGCCTGGCCACTCTCCTGCGAGCGGGCGCCCCACGTGGGCGTCCCTACATGAACTTCCGGCTGTGGGGCAGCCCCTAACTCACCGATGGTCTTGGCGATGGCTTCGGGCTTTTCCTGGGCCACCAGGGCCGTGACGATGCTGTGGTAAATGGCGCGGTAGACGGCTTGTTCATCAGAGAATTTGATTTCCGTCTTAGCCGGATGGACGTTGACGTCAATCGTCGCCGGGTCGACGTGGAGGTGGAGCATGGCAAAGGGATAGCCCGATTTCGGCAGCATGGCATGATAGGCATTGTCAATGGCCTTGAACATCAAGGGATTATGGACGATGCGGTGATTGACGATGCACGTCTGCCAGTTGCGGTTGCTCTTTAAGACCGACGGCTTGCCTACATAGCCTTCCAGGCTGATGCCGTCCTGGTCGGCAGTGACGGCAAAGACATCGCGGGCGACGTTGGCGCCGTAGATATTGGCAACGGTTTCCCGCAAATCGCCGGTGCCGCCGGTCTTCATCGTCGTCCGGCCGTTATTGGTAAAAGTAAAGGCAATGGCCGGATTGGCCAGGGCCAGTTTGGTCACCATTTCAGAGATCTTCGAACTTTCCGTCCGTTCGCTCTTGAGGAACTTGCGCCGCGCCGGCGTATTGTAAAAGAGGTCGCTCACTTCCATCGTCGTCCCGACCGGTGCACCGGCCTGGTCTTCTGCCGTGATTTCGCCCCCGTCGAGGATGAGGTGCGTCGCAAAGTCATCGCTGGCCTGGCGCGTCGTGATCTGCATGTGCGATACGGCGGCGATACTGGGCACGGCTTCGCCGCGGAAGCCTAAAGACGTAATGGCAAAAATATCTTCGACGGAACTGATTTTGCTCGTACCGTGGCGGATGATGCACTTATGGGCATCTTCCGGGCTCATGCCGCAGCCGTCGTCAGTGACCCGCATATAGGACTGGCCGCCGTCGGCGATTTCCACTTCAATGGCATGGGCACCGGCATCGATGGCATTTTCTACGAGCTCCTTGATGCACGACGCCGGCCGTTCGACGACTTCGCCGGCAGCAATCTTATTGCGCGTCGCTGCATCTAAGACATGAATGATTGAACTCACTGGATCCCACTTCCTTCTTTGGCATCTTTTTGCAGATTATATAAGAAAGAAATCGCCTCAATCGGCGTCATACTGCTGACATCGACGCTGAGCAGCTTGTCGATGACGGGACTGGAAAAGAGGCTGTCTCCCATGGGTGACGGCGCCGGATTCACAGGCGCCTTGGCCGGGACGGGAGCACCGCCGTTCTTTTCCAAATCTTCCAGGATGACGTCGGCCCGCTTGAGCAGGCTTTCGGGCAGCCCGGCCAGACGGGCGACGTGCAGACCATAGCTGCGGTCGGCCCCGCCGGGAATGATGCGCCGCAGGAACTTGATGTTCTTGCCCCGTTCCTTGACGGCGACGGTATAATTCTTGATTTTCGGCGAATCGTCGGCCATGGCGATGAGCTCATGGTAGTGCGTCGCAAACAGCGTCAGGGCGTGGATGTGCTTCAGGCAGTATTCGATGACAGCCCGGGCGATGGACATGCCGTCGAAGGTACTCGTACCGCGGCCGATTTCATCGAGGATGAGCAGGCTGCGGCTGGTGGCGTGTTTCAGGATGTACGACACTTCCTTCATTTCCATCATGAACGTACTCTGGCCGGTGAGGATGTCGTCGCTGGCACCGATACGGGTAAAGATGCGGTCCACCGGGCAGATGGACCCTTCCTTGGCGGGAATGAAGGAGCCGGCCTGGGCCATGAGGACCAGCACGGCGACCTGGCGCATATACGTCGACTTGCCGGCCATGTTGGGGCCGGTGATGACCAGGATTTCATGGTCTTCATGGTTCAAGGTGACGTCGTTAGGCACGAACAATTCGTCTTTCAAATACTTTTCAATAATCGGATGGCGGCCGTCCTTAATGGAAATCGTCGCCTTGGTGTTGAAGCTGGGACGGACATAGCGGTTGTCGTAGGCCGCGCAGGCCAGGCTGTACAGGCAGTCGATGCGGGCAATGGCCCGGGCCGTTTCCTGCATGGCCGGGATATGGCCCTGGATCTGGCGGCGGATATCGCCGAAGAGCTTGTATTCCAGCGCCAGCATCCGTTCCTGGCTGGTCAGGACTTTGACTTCAAATTCCTTCAATTCCGGCGTGATGTAGCGTTCGGCATTGACCAACGTCTGCTTGCGCACGTAGTAATCGGGGATGGGCTTGGTATTGGCATGGGAAATCTCGAAGTAATAGCCAAAGACCTTAGTATAGCCGATTTTCATCTTGATGCCCGTCTTTTCCCGTTCCTTCTCTTCCAGTTCCTGCAAAAAGGCATGACTGTTGGCCGCAATGGCGCGGATTTCATCGAGTTCCGGCGAAAAACCGTCGCGGATGACGCCGCCGTTGCGGATGACCAGGCCCGGTTCGTCCTTGATGCCCCGGCAGAGCAGGTCATAGACCTCGTCATGGGTCTGCAAGCGGTCATTGAGGCTGTGCAGGAGGTCGGCACTGGCCCCGGACAGGACCTGTTTCAGCTGCGGGATGACGGCCAGCGATTCCCGCAGGGCTACCAGGTCCTTGGGGCTCACGGTCCCCGTTTCGATGCGGGTCAGGATGCGTTCAAAATCGTAGATCCGGTCCAGCACGTCTGCCGTATCCTGGCGCATGATTTCGTGGAGGACGAAGTCTTCGACGGCATCCTGGCGGCGCGTAATGTCGGCAATGCGGATGAGCGGCGCTTCCAGCCACTTGCGCAGGAGCCGGCCGCCCATGGCCGTCTTGGTCTTGTCCAGGACATCGAGGAGCGTCCCTCGGCGGCCGCCGTCGCGGACGTTCTGCGTGATTTCCAGATGGCGCAGGCTGGCTGCATCGACGACCAGACGCCGTTCATTGTCGATATGTTCCAGCGAATTGATGTGGGAAATATCGGACTGCATGACGTCACTGACATAGGCCAGGAGCATGCCGATACAGTCGCCGGCCGCCGAGGCAGCGGCAAAGTCTTCCGGCGGGAAATAGGACCGGGCCTGTTCCCGGTAATCGACACTGTCATCGGCAGGAAATTCCGTAACCGTACACTGGGCCAGGTGGCTGCGCAGGTATTCGCGGACGGCATCCATATCCTTCCCCATGTGGGCGTAAATGAGCTCACTCGGTTCGTAGACGGCCAGGATGTCGAACAGGGAATCTTCCATGACCGACGCCGCACAGTCGGCCCACAAACATTCGCCCGTCGTGACGTCCATGAGGGCGATGGAAAGGATGGCATCGCTTTCGGTCAGGCAGCCGATGTAATTGTTCTTCTTCGACGCCACGGCATTCTCCAGGGTAATCGTCCCCGGCGTGATGACCTTGATGATCTTGCGCTTGACCAGCCCCTTGGCCAGCTTCGGGTCTTCCATCTGTTCACAGATAGCGACTTTATAGCCTTTGTGGACCAGCCGTTCGATATAGGTGTCGGCCGAATGGAAAGGTACGCCGCACATGGGGACCTTCTCTTTATTGCCGCCAGCCCGGCCGGTCAGGGTCAGGTCGAGTTCGCGCGACGCCGTCAGGGCATCGTCAAAAAACATTTCATAGAAATCGCCGAGGCGGAAAAAGAGGATCTTATCCTGGCACTGCTCTTTGACTTCCATGTACTGCTGCATCATAGGCGTTAATTTTTTTCCTGCCAAAGTCTCACCTTCCTTTAGTGCACTAAGTGACCTTTGAGGACCCACGTCTGGCCTTTATCGACCTGGACCGGCACCGTATCGCCGATGGCGACGGAACCGTCATTTTCCCAGATGATCATCTTGTTGCCCGTCGTCCGGCCGAACCAGTGGTTGGCATCGTTCTTGGTCGGCCCTTCGACGATGACGTCATAGACGTGGTCTTCCATTTCTTTATTTTTCGCTAAACTATAGACGTTCTGCACATCCATGAGCCGCTGCAAACGGCGGCTCTTTTCTTCCTGCGGGATCTGGTCTTCCATCTTGGCCGCCGGCGTCCCCGTCCGCGGCGAATAGATAAAGGTATAGGCCATGTCGTACTGAACGCGCTTGAGCAGGTTCAGCGTATCTTCGAACATGGCCTCCGTTTCGCCTGGGAAGCCGACGATGATGTCCGTCGTCAGGACCAGGTCGGGCATGCGCTTGCGGGCATAGTCGACGAGTTCCAGGTAATGTTCCACCGTGTAGCCGCGGTTCATCTTCTTCAAGAGCTCGTCAGAACCGCACTGGATGGGCAGATGCATGTGGTTGACGACCTTTTTGCTGTCGGCAATGGCGTCGATCATGGCAAACGTCATATCCTTTGGGTGGCTGGTCATGTACCGGACCCGTTCGATGCCGTCGATATCGTCGACAGCGGCGACGAGCTTGGAGAAATCCGTGCCGTCCTTGAGGTCCAGGCCATAGGAATTGACATTCTGGCCGAGAAGGGTGATTTCCTTGTAGCCTTCAGCAGCGACCTCCTTGATTTCTTCGACAATGGCGTCGATGGGACGGCTCACTTCACGGCCCCGGACATAAGGCACGATACAGTACGTGCAGAACTTGTTGCAGCCGTTCATGATGGGGATCCAGGCAAAGAATTTCTGGAAGCGCTTGACCGGCATATCATGGAAAGCCGGCAGAGTCATGTCGGCAGCCATATAATGGTCGGCCTTGCTGCGCCGTTCCCGGATGAGCTCGATGAGCTTGTGGATATTGTGCGTACCGATGACCAAATCGATGTGTGGCGCCCGCTTGAAAAGCTTATCCTGCCATTCCTGGGCCATGCAGCCCGTGACGGCAATGATCAAATCGGGGTTCTGCTTCTTCAAATGCTTGAGTTCGCCGATTTTCCCCAGCGTCTTGTCTTCCGCCGTTTCGCGGACACAACACGTATTGATGAGGATGACATCGGCTGTATCCAAATCTTCCGTATTGTGATAGCCCAGCTCCTCCAACTGACCGGCATAATGCTCACTGTCAGACATATTCGCCTGACAGCCATAAGAAATAATATGATAAAATCGATTGCTCTGAAAATCCATGTATTCTCTCCGTTTTTCACAAAAATCATAATTTAGGGTTTACAGTATATAATACCATATATAGGCCGCCCCTGTGAAGGGCTTTTTAGGGGCTCGTGGCCCGCAGGCCGCCGGTCGCAGGTCGCTTCGGACTCAGATACCGCTTTGCGGCAATAATCTCAGACTAACAACATCGCCTCGAGTAACCCTCGGCTTGTGGAAAAATAGTGGCTCGTGGTTCGTGGTTCGTGGCTCGTAAAAACCTGCCATTATACTCGAATGGGCTGTGGTCAAATCTCGCAGCGGGACGCACAAGGCTCCCTTTATAGGGGAGCTGGCCGCCAAAGGCGGTCTGAGAGGTTAAAGGGCGTCCCCTACGCACAAGGCCGTTGGCCGTGTTTTTTTTGTAGCCAGCAAACACTGTTTCCATTTATCGCCTGTATGCGAGGCCGTAGGGGCCGTCCCAAAGCTTTCTGATTCGTCAGATGCAGGAGCCGATTCCCTGGACAGGATGGCAGCGGCGGGCGGCCCGCCGTGAATCCTGTGCCCAGCCGGGATTTATGACGAACAATATCTGCTAACCCCTAGCTGCTAACAGCTTGAAAGGGCTTGTCGCCGTGCGACAAGCCCTTTCTCCTTACTCTCTCGATTCTATTTTTTGCTCGAAGCCTTTATTTCAAAGGGAATCCGTTGTTCCCGGACGGTTGTCTTGATGAACAAATGGATGGCTGCCGTCATGCTGATGCCGGCAGCATCGCAAAATGCTTCAAACTCCTTTTTGAGGTCTGAATCGATACGAAAAGACAATCCTATCTGTGCGATGATACTCCCCTCCTCTACTGTTTTGCTTCGGGAATGACGCGGACTCGTTCGATCGTCGGTTTGCCGTTCTTATCTTTGGCAATCGTATCGATGCGGATGTGTTTCATTTCCGGCGAGAATTCTTTCGCTAATTTATCCAGCGTGCCGTCCTGGCTCAAAGCCGGGTTGGAAGCGGCACCAGTCATGATGGCCCGGTACACGATGGCAGCAAATTCATAACGCGTCATCATGCGGTCGCCGTCGAAGTTCCCATCGGGATAACCAGTCAGGATACCGGCGTGTTTCAGCTTGGTAACGTATTCTTAAGAAGTATATCTTCACATAAAAAAACGCAGGAACCAAACCGGCGCCCCTTCCGGTTTAGTTCCTGCGTATTTATAGACTCCACTGTCTAAAAGGCGAATCGTGAATATACATTTATCCTTTATGGAATTACACTATAGCAATATACTTGCTATAATAGTAATCATAGATTTTAACTCAAACTTTAGTAGTTAGCTTTAATCAGCGGACGCGGACGAGTTCGTATTCCCGTGTGCCTAAGCCGATTTTTTCAGCGTGTTCCAGGGTCGTCTTCCAGTCGACATTAGGATTGCTGTCGAGGAAGTGATCGTGATGGTGCTGCCAATCGGGTTTAGCCAGGTTATCCGACAACTGGCTGTTGGGCATAGGAGCGGCTTTCATGCAGGCATCGGCACAAGCCTGGTCGAGAGCGACCGGGTCGAAGGAAGCGAACATGCCGATGTCCGGCAGGATAGGTGCATCGTTTTCGGCATGGCAGTCGCAGTTCGGCGAAATGTCCATGACCAGGTTGATGTGGAAGCACGGGCGGTCCTGGCAGACGGCCTGGGCGTATTCGGCCATCTTGCGGTCCAGTTTTTCATTGGCATCCCATTCGACAGTCTGAATGGCATCAAAAGCACAGGCGCCGATGCAGCGACCGCAGCCTTTGCACAAGTCTTCGTGGATGTGAGCGACGTTATCTTCATAAGTGATGGCGTCAGAACCGCATTCCTGAGCGCAGCGATGGCAGTTCTTACACTTGCTTTCATCAACTTTCGGTTTGCCCGACGAATGCTGTTCCATCTTGCCGGCGCGGCTGCCGCAGCCCATGCCGATATTCTTGATGGCGCCGCCAAAGCCCGTCATTTCATGGCCCTTGAAGTGAGCCAGGCTGATGAAAACGTCGGCATCCATGATGGCCCGGCCGATTTTCGCTTTTTCGACGTATTCGCCGTTCTTGACCGGCACTTCGATTTCATCGGTGCCGCGCAGGCCGTCGCCGATGATGATCTGACAGCCCGTAGTGACCGTATTATAACCGTTGAGGTTGGCACAATCCATGTGTTCCAATGCATGTTTACGACTGCCCGGATAGAGCGTATTGCAGTCCGTCAAGAACGGCCGGCCGCCTAATTCCTTGACCAAATCGGCCACGGCTTTGACGTACTGCGGGCGCAGCGAAGCCAGACAGCCTAATTCCCCAAAATGCATCTTGATGGCGACGAATTTTCCTTCAAAATTGATATTTTCAATACCAGCCTTCTTGCAGAGCTTCTGCAGTTTCTGTAAATTATTTTTCCCCGGACGGCAGCGGAAGTCCGTGAAATATACCTTGGCTTTTTCCATATTTTTACCCCCTAACAATAAGATACTTTCATTGTACCACCTGAAGTACACTCTAAGTCAATATTTTCTTTGTAAACCAACTGTCAAAATAAATATGCAAAAAAACTTGACGGATAGCGCATACCATGCTATACTAGCAAAGTACCTTATGGAGCGGTATCGAAGTGGTCATAACGGGGCTGACTCGAAATCAGTTAGGCCGAAAGGTCTCGTGGGTTCGAATCCCACCCGCTCCGCCAGATAAAAACCGCATGGTTATGCTGTTTATAGCATCCCATGCGGTTTTATTTTTTTTGCCCAAAAGTAGGAAAAAGTAGCGCTGTCCACCCTGTTGTCCACCCTTGAACTCAGATATTTGAATTTACCAGGGCATCCATAACATCAGCTGTCTTAGAGGCGGCCCGTCTGGTAACGTGCTGATAAAGGTTCTGAGTGATGACGGTCGATGAATGCCGGAGCTGGCGGCTAACGTATTTGATATCTACATCCGCCTCAAGCAATAACGTGGCTGCGGTGTGGCGCAAATCATGTGCCCTAATCTTTGGCAGCGGGCTGTCTTCGTGATTTTTATTATACGCTTCCCACACGTGCTGTACTGTGTAGTAGACAGACTGTGGGCTGATGGGTAGCCCCGTTTCATGAGAGAGGATGAAGCCAAGGTCATGAAAAGCCGGCCCTAATCTCAAGCGGCAGGTTCCATACCATAGATGCTGGCTGCGGAAAAGCTTTTGTACGTACTCTGGCAGGATAATCGTATCAGCCGAAGACTCCGTCTTTAACTTATCCAATACCAGATGCTTTTTGCCGCACGGGATACAGACTTCATAAAGCGAGTGGTCAATATTCTCCAACACCCTGGCGTTTAAATTATGCCTGATATGTAATTCTCCCGTATCTGCATCGTAGTCTTGCCAGCGAAGCCCGCACATTTCCGCTTCCCTCAATCCACAAAGCATCCCCAGTGCGACGACAATATTGGCTTTCTTAGATATGGTTTCACTCTGTCTCAGTAAGGCCATCGCCTGATCTTTATCAAGTGCCACCGCCGGTGACGGCGCAGGAGAAGGAACGTCCGCCATAAGACACGGATTTTTTGTGATAAGGTCCCAGCGAATGGCCGTGTTAAATCCCGCGCGAAGAACTCTGTGAATCATGCGTACATAGGTTACCGACAGCCCTTCGTCTTGCTGTAATGTTTTGAATAGAACCGATAACTGAAGCGGAGTAACCTTATTTAAGGCGGTCTTCCCTAAATACTTGCACGCCTTGCGGGAGCAGAGACTGTAATTTTCGTACGTCCCGCCAGCCCGTGCCGGTGGCTTTATAGTAGTATCGAGCCAAGTAGAAAGAAAGCCTTCGAGTGTCGGCATGTCCGTCTTGGATACGATGGGTTCCCCGGCATCTCGGGCCGCCAAAATCTTCCTCTCCAATTTCACCGCATCCCGGTAATTTGTTCCAGACTTGTACCACTTCTGCCGGGATCGACCTTGTAAATCCTTGTATTTAATGACGACATAATAGGCGCCATGCTTACTTTTAATCATACTTCTCTCTCCTTTCCCGAACTAATATTCGCCAGTTATTTTTATGATACTATATTGGCGTGCTGACTGCAACAAAAAAAGAACGTTCTCAAAAGAATCGAGAACGTTCTTTTTTACTATTCCGTTGTTTTGTCAATCGTTTTCGACTGATTATAATAAAAAATATGCCAGCAACTCTAGTATTTTCCTAGTGTTGCTGGCTTTTTCATTTAGACTCTATTCTGTTCAGTAATTGTGCTCTTGCTCAGCACAAACTTAGCTGCCCAAATCGTGCCGTTAATCAAGAGCGGCAAAACAAATTTGTCGCGAATTGCAGACCACCCTGCTTCAGATGCTGCCTGAACTTGAATCTGCTCTACGAATTTGTTGGCAATTGCCTCAATAGCTTCCATGCCTTCGCCGGCCAAGCTGGCTACCATTTGATTTTTTGCCGCATCCACGACATCATTAACGTCCAAAGCGGATACAAAACCGTCGCGTACTTCTGTCCATTTGCTCATAATTATCCTCCTTAAAATCCATACCATTCATTTTCATCCTGCGTTTCGCCATGCGTCGTGAACTGCCATGCAACGTGATGGCAGGCAGGATATTCTGCCTTCAGGCTGTTTTCGTAGTAGCCGTACTGAGCCACCCAGACCGGGATGTCGTAGTACGCCAGCGCGTCCATGTCGATGTACTGCGTGAAATAGCTGTACTGTGCATAGATGCCGACCTTGTCATAGCCCGGATACCAAGACTGCATCGTGCCGATAGCATCGCGCAGGTCCGGCCAGACGTCGCCGCGCTGGACAGAACCGACCTCCATGTCCCACCAGATTCCGAGTTTCGGCAGATTGTTCTCGCCGAGATAGCTGTAGATTGTGTCATTAATCCATTTTGCTTCTTGCATCATCTCATCCGCGTTATGTGCGTGCGATACATAGTAAACGCCGTATGGCACCCCACAGGCGACGCAATCATTGACGAAGCGAACGAACTTCGGATCAAGCTCCATGGCCTCGCCAATCTTGACGATGATGCCATCCGCACCCTGATTGTTTAGCGATTGTACGCGGTCATCCGGCTGGAATTCAGAAATGTCAAATACGGACATAATATAATTTCTCCTTTCAAATCCAACAGCGTCGTTATTTCATGTTCTCTCTCTTAGCTTCGATGGCTGTCCGGCCGAGGTAGCCAATTAATCCGCTACCGATGGTTGTCTGAAGCTCGGTGCTACCGCAAAAAATAGCAGCAAGCAGGGAAGCTACGAGACCTGTGCCGACAATCATGTCCGTCGTTACATGCATATGCATCACCTCCTTAGTGCCGAAAATAGTCGACGATAAACGATATGATGCCGCCGATAATTCCGGCAATGATGTACATAGAGTTAATCCGGTGATGCGCGGATCGCCCGCGCTGGTCGGCCACAATGGCCAACTCCTTCGTCTCTTGGAACTGCTCTTCAAGTTTCTTTACGGTATCCAGTGCCTGTTTAGACTGCTCTTCTAGCCGTCCCATTCTTTCGAGGACTTCCGACTGAAAATCATGTTCGCTCATGTTTCACCTCCCTGATTGGCAGCTTTTTCCGATTCCATTTTATTTTCTTCCGGCGCAGACAATGGCTTTGACCTTGGGCACTTCGGATTAGTACAAAGATCGTACAAGAGTCCTTCTTGAGCCTTCATGGGGCGTCCGCATAAAAAGCATTTCTTTTCTGACATTAGAGTTCACTCCTTTTATCAATGTATTCTGACTGTAGAGCTTGCCGTTCCTTTCGCAACTGGGTAGCGTACTCTTCATCCTGGTCAACGGTAGCGGCGATAATAATGGAGTTTTTATTGTCTTCCAGTTTTTCCGCGTATTCGGTGTCCAATTTGGACAACTTAGCGGCTTGCACTTCCTCCACTGTTGGAACGTATGCCGGCTTCGGAATAAAGGTCCCATCTTTTTGGCGGATATATAGCTGATGCTCATCATTATTACCAAGCAAGTTTTGGTAATCTGCTGTGCTTACTGCGATAAATCCTTTTGCCTGATAATCGGCAATTTCTTCCGCTGTCATAAATACAGCGTCATGTGTCTCGCCGCGGTTTCCGTCATCATCAAACTTAATTAAATAATCTACTTTTGCCATGCCGTCTCCTCCTGTGTAATATAAGGGTAAAAAGGTGGTAATTAAAATGCGCAAACCTAATGGTTATGGTAGTATCAAAAAGCTATCAGGAAAACGGCGGCGGCCTTACGTATTTGTCGTAACACAAGCCGGCAGACAAAAACCTATAGCGTATTTTTGCACACAAGTAGAGGCTGAAATTTACGCTGCTGATTATAATAAAATTCATACGAACCGCTCCCTTCCTGGCCACAAAATGACTTTTGCAGAACTATATTACCGATGGCTTCCGGCACATATCGACAATACATCGCCTGCAGAATCAACTATCTACAGCTATAAAAATGCTTTTTTGCACTGCCAGCCGCTACATACGAAAATATTTGCAGACATCAAATATGTAGATTATCAGCACATCATAGACAATATGCGTCGGCACGGCTTATCGTACAGCAGCGTCAAAAAAGTACGCTCTCTGATTAGTCTCATATCAAAATATGCCGCTAAAATTGAAGCATCCGACAAAAACTACGCTCAACTGCTCACGCTCGGTAAAAACAAACCAGTTCGACCTCACAAGGTCTTTTCACGTCAGAAAATTAATCGGCTGTGGGCTCATGCTGATACTCCTGGCGTTGATACCGTGATTATCCTGATGTACACAGGCATGCGTTGTAGTGAGATGCTCAACCTCGATAAATCGGACGTCAATCTGCGGCAACAATACATTCGTATCACAAAAAGCAAGACTGCTGCTGGGCTACGCATTATACCGATTCACAATCGCATTTTACCGCTTGTCCAGGCACGGATGAAGATGCCTGGGCAAACACTTATTGCAGACGATAATGGGCAGCCCTATAACTATGGCCGCTATGCTACGATTTGGGGCCATGTCATGACACTAATTCACGCCAGCGGGCACACAACGCATGACTGTCGACATACTGTCACCACGCTTTTAGATAACGCCGGCGCAAATGAAAACGCCAAACGGCGCATCCTTGGCCATGCTGACGGCGATGTGACAGATCGGGTGTATACGCATAAAAACTTGCGGCAGCTACGCAAATGCATCGAGCTGCTCAACTAATTTGTTACTAATGCGATACTATACGAGCCGCACACAGACGCATAAAATGCGTCCGCTACGCGGCTCTATCGTTGTTACTATTGATACTCTAAAAATCGGTAAGCCTGCATCTATAGATGATTTTATTTGATGCGGACTACCGGTGATCTGGTTAATGCTGTATTTCTCATTTATCTAAAAATATTGATAATCATAACTTTTGCATCCGTTTTAGATGCTCGTCCAGCTCTTTATATAACTGGTCGATGACGGCATCGCTGAAAACGACTCCGTAGCTTTCAGCGACAACTTTCATCATGTAAATTGCGTTATTTACTTCACCGCATACGACACTGGGACGTTTTTTCTCGTCGTCAGTGCCAAGCATGAGGTATATAGATTTGTCGTGTTCGGTCATCTTACTCATCTCCTTTCAACAGTGGGGA
>ERZ773185.1209-NODE-1209-length-20157-cov-7.174013_pt1 | contig 20157 bp, 18 predicted proteins | sample MGYA00580531_ERZ773185 | MGnify/ENA primary metagenome ERZ773185 (study PRJEB29015, sample SAMEA2737799) | human gut metagenome | biome: human gut; feature: human-associated habitat; material: faeces | place: China | collected 2012 ...
GCTGCCGCACCTCGCTCGCCGTATCGGCACTTAGAATTGTGCGGTATTGCCTTAAATTTTGCCGTTATAGGCGCTCTGCCGGGCAGGCAGGGCGCTTTTCTTAATAAAATTCGCTTTTTATGTAGCTTTGTGGTATACTGGAAAAAATGTATTTGTAGGAAAAGAGGAACCCACTCCCATGCAAAAGCAACTTACACAGGGGCCTGTTATGCCCACGATGCTGCGGTTTGCGGTGCCCATGATTTTAGGCGACCTGCTGCAGCAATGCTATAATATCGCTGATACGTTGGTTGTCGGGCGGTTCATCGGCACCAACGCGCTGGCGGCGGTCGGCTCGGCCTTTACGCTGATGACCTTTCTCACGTCCATTTTGCTGGGGCTGGCCATGGGCAGCGGCACGGTGTTTTCCATCAAGTTTGGCCAAAAGGACGACACCGGCCTGCGGGAGGGTGTTTTGGCCGCCTTTGTGCTGCTGGCCATCGTGACCGCCGTGCTGACCGGCGCGGTGTACCTGGGTTTTGAGGGCATTATCTGGTTCCTGCGCCTGCCCGCCGAGATTGCGCCGCTGATGCGCACTTACTTAAAGATCGTGTTTGCCGGGCTGGCGGCGATTTTCCTGTACAACTACTTTGCCTCTCTGCTGCGGGCGCTGGGCAACTCGATGGTACCGCTGCTGTTTCTGGCGCTGTCCGCCGGGCTGAACATCGCGCTGGACCTGTGGTTCGTCTGCGGACTGGGGCGCGGTGTGGGCGGCGCGGCCGAGGCGACGGTCATTGCGCAGTATGTCTCCGGCGTGGGCATTTCCGTGTACACCTGGGTGCGGTTCCCGCTGGTGCGGCAGGCTGCCCACAGCAAGTTCAAGGCCAACCGCATGAAGGAGATCGCCGGGTTCTCGGCGCTGACCTGTATCCAGCAATCCATCATGAACTTAGGGATCTTGGCCGTGCAGGGGTTAGTCAACAGCTTTGGCACGGTGGTCATGGCGGCGTTTGCAGCGGCGGTCAAAATCGACGCCTTTGCCTATCTGCCGGTGCAGGATTTCGGCAATGCGTTCTCCATCTTTATTGCCCAGAACTACGGCGCGCAAAAGACTGACCGCATCCACAAGGGGATACGGGGCGCGTTTGCGGCGGCCATCGGGTTCAGCATCGCGGTCAGCGCACTGGTGTTTGTGTTTGCCGCGCTGCTGATGCGCATTTTTATCGACGGCTCGGAGACCGCCGTCATCACCGAGGGCGTGCGCTACCTGCGCATTGAGGGCGCGTTCTATGCGGGCATCGGCTGTCTGTTCCTGTTCTACGGGCTGTACCGCGCTGTGGGGCGGCCCGGTATGTCGGTGGTGCTGACGGTGGTATCCCTGGGCACCCGCGTGGTGCTGGCCTATGCGCTGTCCGCCATCCCGGCGATTGGGGTGACAGGCATCTGGTGGAGCGTGCCCATCGGCTGGTTTTTGGCCGACGCCGTGGGCGGGGTGTATTACTGGATGAAGAAGAAAGCGCTGTTTGAGATGAAATGATGACATAAAGATTCGCTCTGAAGGCACAATCTTACAATCCACTACAAACTCCATATAAAAATGAAAATGCCCGTCGATTTCTCGGCGGGCATTGTTCATGCGATCAATTACTGAGCAGCAGCCTTGTTGGCGCGCTTAGCCATGCGGCTGATCTTGCGGGCAGCGGTGTTCTTATGGATAACACCCTTGCTCTTAGCAGAGTCGATGGCAGAGACAGCAACCTTAACGACGGTCTCCTTGTCAGCAGCATTGCTGTCGATGGCAGCGTTTGCCTTCTTGACCACTGTTTTCAGGTTGGACTTGACGACCTTGTTGTGCAGAGCCTCTTTCTTGGCCTGAACAACACGATCCTTCTGAGATTTAATATTAGGCATTCGTTCCACCTCCTTGGTTCCCCATAACAGTACAAGTTATCCTACCACACTTTTTGCAAAGTTGCAAGGGCTTTTTGAAAAAAACTTCATAGAAACCAAAAAAATCGCATAAAATTCTGGTACAAGGGGGTGTGTGCCATGCAAAAGCTGCGCCGGTGGGCGGCGGCTGCGCTGTGCGGGGCCGCATTTGCGGGCAGTGCGGCGGCGGTTCTGGCCGCGTGTGCGGTCTGCCCCGGGCGGGTGTGGATCGTGCGCGGGGCGCTGTTTTTGCAGGACCCCGCGGCGGCTGCGGCCATCGCCTGGCCAGCGGATGCCGCCCGGGCCGCCTACAAGCCCCAGAAGCCGGACCGCCGCCCCACGCCCGTGCCCACGGTGACGCCCTCCCCGGCCCCGACAGCTGCGGCGACGCCCACGCCGGAGCCGTCCCCCGCTTCCACGCCGCTGCCCAGCGCCGCGCCGGAGCTGGACGACGCGGGCCGCATCCGCAGCGTGACGCTCAGGCAGGGCAGCGGCGACGGCTATGTGGCACTGGCCGCAGGCAGCATCCGAAACAGCACCGAGCACACCGACGCTGACCTGCGCGCCGCTGTGACGACACAAAATTTACCGTTTGCTGTTGAAAAGAACAGTGCCCTGCCGCAGGTGCTCATCATGCACACCCACGCCACCGAGAGTTACCAGACCTGGCCGGACCCCGTGTTTGACCCCGGCTACACGGCCCGCAGCAAAAGCACGGCGCTGAATATGTGTGCCGTCGGAGAGAAAATGGCGCAGGTGCTCAACGCGGCGGGCATCCGCACGCTGCACGACGAAACGCTCTACGACGCGCCCGGCTACACCGACAGCTATAAGCGCAGCCGCGCGGGCGTGCAGGCGTATCTGGAGCGCTACCCTTCTATAAAGGTCGTGCTGGATGTCCACCGCGATGCCATCGAGGACAGCGACGGCACGCGGGTCAAGCCCGTGTGCGAGATCGACGGCGAGAGCACGGCGCAGGTCATGGTCATTGCCGGATGCGGCAACGGCAGCAGCATTGCCCTGCCTAACTGGCGGCTCAATCTGCGTTTTGCCGCCGAATGGGAGGCCGCTATGGAAAGTGCCTACCCGGGCCTGACCCGCCCTGTGCTGTGCGGGTATCGGTTTTACAATCAGGATTTAACGACAGGCAGTCTTTTAATAGAGATCGGCGGCCACGCAAACACGCTGGACGAGGCCCTCCGCGCCGGAGAGTACGCCGCCAAAGCGTTAGCCGGAGTGCTGGGAGGGTAAATCTCTTATTACAATTTTAATCAGGGTCGGGATTCATCCCTCCCGGGCAGCTTCCGCCGCCGCACACTCCCACGGGCGGATATGGAATCCGCCCCTACGGTAGGAATCGGCGTCCCCGATGCCCCACAGACCTTCATGGCATCGCAAACGTAACATCATCGCCGCGCGGTAGGGGCCGGACATGTCCGGCCCTGCACCTTCCCATAAACGCCTGCCCGCTGGATACCTCCGGGCCGGGCATGCCCGGCCCCTACAACCCTGCAACTCTGCAAATATCGGCTCTTTACTTTTTATAAAATACCTGTTACAATAGGAACATTCATATATATAAAGAGGAGTGGACTATCCATGCAGAGAACGGAACTTGCATCGCTGTACAAGGCCACCCCTGCAGACGGCACCAAGGTCACCGTCTGCGGCTGGGCCAAGACTGTGCGCGATTCTAAAAATATCGGCTTTATCTCGCTGTCCGACGGCAGCTGCTATAAGCCCGTCCAGATCGTTTTTCAGGCCGACAAGCTCGCCAACTATGCCGAGATCGCCAAGTGCGGTCTGTACACGAGCTTTGAGGTCACCGGCAGCGTTGTTGTGACCCCGGGCGCCAAGCAGCCCTTTGAGATCAATGCGGATGAAATCACCGTGCTCGGCCCCTGCGGCGGCGACTATCCGCTGCAGAAAAAGAAGATGGGCATGGACTACCTGCGCACCATGACCCACCTGCGCCCCCGCACCAACACCTTCAACGCTGCGTTCCGCGTGCGCGGCCAGGCGGCGTTCGCCCTGCACCAGTTCTTCCATGAGCACGGCTTTACCTACGTGCATACGCCGATTTTCACCGGCTCTGACTGTGAGGGCGCCGGTGAGATGTTCCAAGTGACCACCCTTGACCTCAACGATATCCCCCGCAACGACGAGGGCGGCGTTGACTACACGAAGGACTTCTTCAAGCGTCCTGTCAACCTGACCGTTTCCGGCCAGCTGGAGGCCGAGGCCATGGCCATGGCGCTGGGCAACGTCTACACGTTCGGCCCCACCTTCCGCGCCGAGAAGAGCTACGACACCCGCCACGCTGCCGAGTTCTGGATGATCGAGCCCGAGATGGCCTTCGCCGACCTGAACACCTATCTTGAGACCGCCGAGGCCATGACCCGCTACGTCATCCGCTACCTGCTGGACAACTGCCCCGACGAGCTGGCCTTCTTCAACCAGTTCTTTGACAAGGGCCTGATCGAGCGCCTCGAGCTGGTCGCATCCAGCGACTTTGCCCGCGTGACCTACACCGACGCCATCGAGCTGCTGAAGAAGAACAACGACAACTTCCAGTATAAAGTCGAGTGGGGCACCGACCTGCAGACCGAGCACGAGCGCTATCTGACCGAGCAGATCTTCAAGAAGCCCGTGTTCGTCACCGACTACCCGAAGGAAATCAAGGCATTCTACATGCGCCAGAACGAGGACGGCAAGACCGTGGCCGCCGCCGATATGCTGGTTCCCGGCATCGGTGAGCTGATCGGCGGCTCTCAGCGTGAGGAGCGCCTCGACGTGCTGGAGGCCCGCATGAAGGAGCTGGGCCTGAACACCGCCGACTACGACTGGTATCTCGACCTGCGCCGCTACGGCAGCGTCAAGCATGCGGGCTACGGTCTGGGCTTTGAGCGCCTGCTGATGTACGTCACCGGCATCCCCAACATCCGCGACGTCATCCCCTTCCCCCGCACCTGCGGTGGTTTTTGATGCAGCCCATTGCCGCACCGCTGCTGCAATGGTTTAACGCAAACAAGAGGCTCCTGCCTTTTCGGCAGGAGCCTTCTGCGTACCATATCTGGGTCAGCGAGATCATGCTCCAACAGACCCGCGTAGCAGCGGCCATCCCCTATTATGAACGCTTTATCGCGGCTTTGCCGGACCCCGCCGCGCTGGCGGCCTGTGAGCCGGACGCCCTGCGCAAGCTGTGGCAGGGGCTGGGCTACTACAACCGCGTCAACAATATGCAGAAGGCTGCCCGCATCGTCTGCGAGCAGTACGGCGGCGACCTGCCCGCCGACTACGACGCCCTGCGCAGTCTGCCGGGCATCGGTGACTACACGGCGGGCGCGGTGGCCAGCATTGCGTTTGGCATCCCCGTCCCCGCGGTGGACGGCAACGTCCTGCGCGTTTTTGCGCGGCTGTACAACGACGACGCCGACGTCATGGCCCCGGCAACGAAAAAAGCCTTTACCGTGCGGGTGCTGGACCAGATGCCCAAGGCCACGCCCGGTCCCTACAACGAGGCCCTGATGGAGCTGGGTGCGCTGGTCTGCATCCCCGGCACGCCCCACTGTGAGGAATGCCCGCTGGCCGATTTGTGCCGGGGCTATGCGGCTGGCCGGGCGGACCAGCTGCCTGTGAAGCCCGCGCCCAAGGCCAAGGGCAAGGTGCCCGTGACGGTGGCGTTGATTGAAAGTGAGCAGGGATTGCTTTTGCAGCGCCGCCCCGCACGGGGACTGCTGGCCGGATTGTGGCAGCCCGCAGCGTGGGAAAAAGCGCTGACGCGGGACGAGCTGACCGCCGCGCTGGCGGGCATCGGTGTACAGGCCGTGCTGGACGAGCCCCTGCCCCCCGCAAAGCACGTGTTTACGCACAAGATTTGGGAGCTTGGCGGCTGGAAGGGCACCGCCCCCGCCTGTGCTCTGCCCGACGGGTATGTCTGGGCCGCGCCGGAGGATTTGGCAGAGGTCTACCCCGTGCCGAATGCGTTCGGGGCGTATGTGAAGGCGAAGTGAGGGTGAGTTTCTCATGGCCATGAACGGCCAGAGCCCCTCAGGCCTCGCGGGCTCGGCCAGCTCCCCACTTCGAGGGGCGCCTTTTTTCGCGGGCATCGCCCGCGCGAAAGCCTCCCTTTACAGGGAAGGTGGTCGAGCAAAGCGATGACCGGAAGGACTCTGCTCGTTTGCCGCTATGTATAACCTCCCGTGGGCTGTGCGCCAGCCACACACCTCCTCGGAGCGGTCAAGACCGCTCCCTACAAACCGGCCGTGAACGACATTCCGTAGGGAGGGGTCTTGACCCCTCCACGCCCGTAAAAAGGCAATAGAGCCGTAGGGGCCGCACATGTGCGGCCCGCAGCCTGCCCGTCAGCACCCGTTCCAGGAAAGCCGCGGGCGGCATATATGCCGCCCCTACAAGCCATCCCGCAAACGCCTGCCTGCCTTATACGTCCCGGGCCGGGCATGCCCGGCCCCTACAGTATATCAAACAAAAACAGGAGCATCACCACGCACGGTGACGCTCCTGTTCTTTTTTACATAGTATGGCTTGCTGCGGTCACTCCAAGTTGCCGGTCAGCAGCATGACAGAGGTCAACGCGGCTAACGGCGCGGTCTCGCAGCGCAAAATCCGGGGGCCTAACCCTACGGTCACAGCCCCGGCGGCCTTCGCGGCCTCGGCCTCCTCGACGGAGAAGCCGCCCTCGCTGCCGGTCACGATGGCAACGCGCTTGTACTGTCCGGGGTGCAGCACCTCCCGCAGGGGTGCGCCGCCGCCCTCGTAAAAGAACAGCACAACGTCAAAATCCGCAAATGCTTTGCAAACCGCGGCAAAATCGTTCAGCGGCAGGGCCACATGGGGCAGCATGGCGCGGCCCGCCTGCTTGGCGGCCTCGGCGGCAATGCGGTTGTAGCGCTCGTTCTTGACGTCCTCTTTTTTCGGCGTGGCTACGCAATACCGGCTGAAAAACGGCACGACCTCGGTCACGCCCAGCTCGACGCTGTGGCGGATGACCTCCTCCAGCTTACCCGCCTTGGGGTAGCCCGCAAACAGCGTCACGGCGCAGTCCGGCTCGGCCTTGCTCGTCGTGCCGTCGGTGACGGAAAACTCCACCCGCCCCGGCTCGATGGCCGTGACCGTGCCGAGGTATTCCAGCCCGTCCGGCCCGCAGAGCACGACCTCCTCACCGATTCTGGCGCGCATGACGTCGGCCAGATGGTGGGCGTCGCTGCCGGTCAGCGCGGCGCGGCCATCGGCCAGCTCCCGCGTAAAATAACGATGCGGCATAGATCAAGCCTCTTTCTTTTCGCAGATGATGCAGACCCAGCCGCGCTTCTCCTTGACCTCGACGGGCTCGAGACCCGCGGCCTTCAGCCCGGCCAGCACCTCGTCCTTGCGCTCGTCGATGATGCCGCTGGCGATGAACCGTGCGCCCGGGGCCATGAGCACCGGCACATGCGGGGCCAGCGACAGGATGGCAGCCGCCACGATGTTGGCCGTGATGATGTTGTACTGGCCGCTGGCCTTGTCGGACAGGTCGCCGACGAGGACTTTAAAGCGGTCCGCCACGCCGTTGCGCGCGGCGTTCTCGCCCGCGGTGCGCACGCACATGGGGTCGATGTCCACGCCCTCGGCGGAATCTGCGCCTAATTTCAGCGCGGCAATGGCCAGAATGCCGGAGCCGGTGCCGATGTCGAGCACGCGCTCCCCGCCCTTGACAAGGCTATCCAGCGTCTCGAGGCAGAGCGAGGTCGTCTCATGCGTGCCGGTGCCAAAGGCCATGCCGGGGTCCATGACGATCCTGATGCGGTCCGTCCGGTAATCCTCCCAGCCGGGCACGATGGCGAGGCGCTCGCCGATGTCCATGGCGTGGTAGTACTTCTTCCAGGCGTTCTGCCAGTCCTCCTGCTCGACGCCGGTGGTGTTGAGCTGGTAGCCGATGCCGCTGTTTTTCAGCCGCTCTTCAAACAGGGGCAGCACCTCGGCGGGGTTCTCGTCAGGGGCAAGGTACATGTGTACGATCACGATGTCACGCGGTTTGTCCAGCAGGTCCTGTTCAATTAAATCAACGTGGGCGATCTCCCACGCCTGCTGCTCCAGGTCGCTGTAGTCCTCAATATAAATGCCGCCGTTGGCAACCATCGTTGCGATGGCTTCGGCAGTGTCGGCGTCGCGCTTGGCGACGGTGATGCTGATGTCAGTCCATTCCATGTGGGTGGCTCCTTTATAAATTGCTTGCGGGCGCATACGGAATGCGCCCCTACGAATAACGGGCGCGTTGTAGGGGCGGCCATTGGCCGTCCGCGGAACGCGGTGGCTGCCGCAATGTGCCTGCGGGCGGGCATTGCCCGCCCCTACATGCCCGTAGGGGCGGATTCCATATCCGCCCGAGAACTGCGCCATAACCCCATTTTTACCTATTATACCGTATTTTCCCCCATAATTCAATCACAGAAAGGAGAAATCCCTATGCAAATCACGCGCTTGTCTGCTGCTGAATGTGAGGACCTCTACCGCTCTGCCCTGCCGCGGGATTTCCCTGCCGCCGAGCTGAAGCCGTTTGCCGAGATCCAACGCCTGCTGGAGTCCGGCGTCTACGAGCCGCTCCTTCTGACCGATGACGCGGGCGCACGGCTGGCCTATGCGTGGCAGGTCGTGCTGCCGGGCCAGCGCACGGCGCTGCTGGACTACTTTGCCGTGCGGTACGACCTGCGCGGCAGCGGCGTGGGCACGGCGGCGCTGGGGCTGGTCCGGGACTACGACGCCATGCGGGTACACGACCTGGTGCTGGAATGTGAGCACCCCGCCGAGGCTCCCGACCCGTCCATCGCACGGCGGCGCATTGGATTTTACCTGCGGGCAGGCGCGCGGGCCACGGCGCTGGAAAGCCGGGTGTTCGGCACGCGGTACGCCGTGCTGGCCCTGCCCTGCGGCGGTACGGTCCCCGACGCGGCGCTTTGTAAAGAGCTGCGCACGCTGTACAAGGTCATGGTGCCGCACCCGTATTATCGCGGGCAGGTCATATTTTACGGCAGCTAGGCGCATACTACCCCCAAAAAGGGAGGAATGAAATGTGAAACTGGATCCCAGGCAATATGATGAGATGGTCAGCCGCGCGTCGCCGCCGTCGCCCGTGGTGCGGGACTGCGCGTGGGCGTTTTTGGTCGGCGGGGCCATCTGCACCCTCGGCGAGGCACTGCGGCAATTTTTCCTGATTTGGTACGACAAAACGCTGGCGGGCACGCTGACGAGCATTGCGCTGATTTTTCTGTCCGCCATTTTCACACTGCCGGGCTGGTACCAAAAGCTGGCCGCCAAGGCGGGCGCGGGGACGCTGGTGCCCATTACAGGGTTTGCAAACTCCGTCGTCAGCCCGGCAATTGAATTCAAGGCCGAGGGCTGGGTGACCGGTGTAGGCGCGAGGATTTTCGGCATCGCAGGGCCGGTCATCGCGTTTGGGACACTGGCCAGCTTTGTGTGGGGCGTGCTCTACTGGCTGCTGGGAAAGGTGGGGTGACCGATGACGCGCAGAGGCGATACCCTGCTGTTTGACGCACCGCCCACCGTGGCGGCCTGGGCCGCGGCAGGCGGCAAAAAGGAGAGCGAGGGCCCGCTGGCGTCGGCCTTTGACTTTGTGACGCAGGACGCGGCTTTTGGCGAGCAGGGCTGCGAAAACTGGGAGCAGGCCGAAAGCCTCTTGCAGCGCAAGGCCGTGGAGCTCTGTCTGCGCAAGGCGGATATTCCGCGTTCCAAAGTCGATATTGCGTTTGCGGGCGACCTGCAGGCCCAGTGTACGGCCAGCAACTACACGATGCGGGAACTGGGCATCCCGTTTGCGGGCGTCTACGGCGCGTGCTCGACCATGGCGGAGACGCTGGGCCTTGCCGCGGTGTTTGCGGCGGGCGGCATGGCCGAGCGGATCCTGGCGCTGACAAGCAGCCATTTTTGCGCGGCAGAGCGGCAATTCCGCACGCCGCTGGAGTACGGTGCCAAGCGCACCCCCACGGCCCAGTGGACAGCCACCGCCGCGGGGGCCTGCCTGGTGCGGGCGCACGGCAGCGCGGGCGTGCCGGTGCTGTCGGTGACGTTTGGCCGCGTGCAGGATTTTGCGGTGCATGACATCAACAACATGGGTGCGGCGATGATGCCTGCGGCAGCCTCGACGCTGCTGCGCTATTTTTCGGCCACGGGGACAAGCCCACAGGATTTTGACGCAATTTTTACGGGCGATTTGGGCGAGGTCGGCACGGCACTTCTGCATGAGCAGATGGCCAAAGAGGGGCTGCCGCTGGACAACCATAAGGACTGCGGCTGCTTATTATATGACACAAACAGTCAGAATGTACAGGCGGGCGGCAGCGGGGCAGGATGCAGTGCGGCGGTGCTGTGCGGGAAGATCCTGCCGATGCTGGCCGCGGGGCAGCTGCGCCGCGTGCTGTTTCTGGCAACGGGTGCGCTGATGAGCCAGACCACGTTTTTGCAGGGGGAGAGCATCCCGGGCATCGCCCACTGTGTCGAGCTGGGAGGTGCGGTATGAGCTACGTCTGGGCGTTTGTGGTCGGCGGCGCGATCTGCGTCGTAGGGCAGCTTTTTATTGATTACACGAAGCTCTCCCCTGCCCGGATCCTGACCGGGTATGTCGTGGCGGGCGTAATCTTAAGTGCTGTCGGGCTGTACAAGCCGCTGGCGGATTTCGCCGGGGCGGGGGCCAGCGTGCCGCTGCTGGGGTTCGGGCATTTGTTGGCACAGGGCGTGCAGAATGCCGTGGACGAGTGCGGCCTGCCCGGTGCGTTTACCGGCGGCCTGACGGCGGCGTCCGGCGGCATAGCGGCCAGCCTGATTTTTGGCGTGCTGGCTGCGCTGGTGGGAAAAAGTAAGGATCAGAACTGAGTGAGGAGTCAGGGGTGGACGCCGACCTCCTGAGAGGGGCAGACTTCCGGCGGCAACCCGCTGCCGGGCCATAATGGCACGGTTTCCCCTCATCAGTCAGCGGGCGGGGCCGCTGACAGCTTCCCCCGAGGGGGAAGCCATTCAAACAAAAAAACAGGGATGCAGATTTCGGTCTGCATCCCTGTTTCTATATTGTTTTTACTGTGCGCTGGACCCAAGCGTAACAGCCAGCGTCAGCACCTTGCCGTCGCGCTCGACCTGGAGGTTGACGGTGTCGCCGATGCCCTTGTCCTTCAGGTAATTCTTCAACGCGGAGGAATCACTGACGGCGGTGTCATCGACGGCCAGCACGCGGTCACCCGCCTGTACACCGGCGGCGTCGGCACCGCTGCCCTTCGTGACCTCGACGACATAGACGCCCATTGTGGAGACACCCAGCTGCTGGGCGGTCTGGGCGTCGGTCACATCCACGATCTTGACGCCCAGCGCGGGACGAGCCACGCTGCCGTTCTCGATCAGCTGCCGGCCGATCTCCATGGCTGTGTTGATGGGAATCGCAAAGCCGATGCCCTCGGCCTCACTGTAGCTGGACTTGGCATTGACAATGCCGATCAGCTCGCCGTTCGCATTGAACAGGCCGCCGCCGGAGTTGCCCGGGCTGATGGACGCATCGGTCTGGATCAGCGTCATATCGTTGTTTTGCACGGTGACCTGACGGTTCAGCGCACTGACGATGCCATCGGTGACAGTGTTGGACAACGTGCCCAGCGGGTTGCCGACGGCAACGGCGACCTCGCCCACGGCCAGGGCGTCACTGTCGCCGATGACCGCCGGGGTCAGACCCGTAGCATCAATTTTCAGCACCGCGATGTCGGAGGTGGAATCCTGACCGACGACGGTGGCGTCGTAGCTCTCATCGCTGCCGTTCAGCTGCACCTTTACGCTGGTCGCGCCGCTGACGACGTGGGCGCAGGTCAGGATGTAGCCGTCCTGGCTGATGATGACGCCGGAACCGGCACCGCTCTGGACGTAGTAGCCGCCGAACCAGGTCTGGCTGCTGCTCATCTGCTCGGTGGTGATGGCGACAACGCTGGGCGAAACGACAGACGCGATCTGCTGCACGCTCATGCTTGTGCCATCGGTGCTGCCTGCGGCGGTGGCGTCCGTGCTGCGCTCTACCTGCTGGACGACCACCTGGTTGCCTGTCAGGCCCGCACGGCTGGCGACCACAGCGCCGCCCAGACCGCCGCCGAAGCCCAGCGCAGCCACGCCGACGCAGGCCAGCACGCGGAGCAGGACCTTGCTGCCCTTTTTCTTCTGGGGCACGGGGGGCTGCTGCGGGGCGCTGGAATAGCTGTAGCCGTTGTAGCCGCCGTTATTGCCATTGCCGCCGCTGAAGCTGCTGGTGTAGCCGTTGGAATCCTGCTGGGGATTCTGGCCGGATGTGCTGCCGGAATTGTAGGAAGAATAATCTGTGCGCGCCGTGTTGGCGGTGTTGACACCGCTGGAGCCTACGTTGGGGTAGCTGCTCTGTTGGGGCTGCTGGTTCTGCGCGGGGGCGCTCTGCTCGGGCTGCGGGTTCTGGCCGTTCGGCTGACCGCTGCCGGATGTATTGTTATAGAGACCGGAGTAATCGTATTCGTTGCTCATAGTGGTCGTCTCCTTTCGCTTTCTATGCCTACAGTATACAGGCTAATTGTGAAATAGGTTTCGTCAGAGAGTGAAAAGTATGTGAAAAACGGTGAAGATTATGACAATTTGCAGCGTTGCGCCGCACAATAAAATATGATATAATCAAATCATAAAACACATATAAAGGAGGCGCTTTCTATGAAAAGGATGTTAAAACGTATTTTGGTTGTGCTTCTGGTATTGATCCTGCTGGCAGTGGCTGGCTTCGGCGTGCTGTACGCCGGGCGGCTGCGCACGGTAAACAGCATAGAGCAGATCACCGCGTATGACGACTATAACCTTTACCGCATGGATGTCAAGTATGATTATTCCATCGACGATGTCATCAACTACGGCATCACCGACAACCAGTCGATGATCGACGCGATTTTAAAGGAAACGCTTCCCCTGCTGCCGGTCCACATGAAAGCCCCGAACTATGGATGCAGCGCCTTTGGAACGGTGTCCGATAGGAATATCCTGATGGGCCGCAATATCCTGATGGGCCGCAACTATGATTTCAAGCGCGATACTTCGGCCATGCTGGTTTATTGTACGCCGAAGGACGGCTACAAATCCGTGGCGCTGGCCGCGCTGGATAATATCTCGGCCAACCAGCCGGACATATCCATGGCGAAAAAGCTCGCCTGCCTGACCGCTCCGTTCATCTGTCTGGACGGCATGAATGAAAAGGGTGTTTCCATCGCTGTGCTGACGCTGGACAGTGAGCCGGTCAACCAGGACACCGGCAAGCAGAAGATCTTCACGACGCTGGCCATCCGGCTGGTGCTGGACCGCGCCGCCACGACGCAGGAGGCCGTTGACCTGCTGGACAGCTATGATATGTTTGCGACCTCCGGGCGGGACTACCACTTCTTTGTCGTTGATGCAAGCGGCGATGCCCGCGTGCTGGAATATGACCCGGAGCAGGAGGGCCGCCCGCTGCGCTGGACATCCATGCAGGCCATCACGAATTTTTACGGCTGCTATGCCTACATGGTGCAGCCAAACCAGAGAAATGGCATCTACGGCCACGGAAAAGAGCGCTATGACGCTATTATGGAAGTGCTGGCAATGCGCGATCCCGACGGGGATATTCCTGCGGATATCGCATGGAAGGCGTTGCAGGCAGCCGCCCAGGACCCCAGTCCCAACGACGTGACGAGCAACACCCAGTGGTCGCTGGTCTATGACGACACCGACCTGACCGCGCAGATCGTCATCCGCCGCAAATGGGGCGACGTGATACACTACGACCTGAACACAAACGAAATCGACGGGTAATGCTATGCAGATCAGGCAGGAAAAAGGCTGCTACACTCTATATAAGGAAAACGAGGCCATCGGCACAGCCGTCGTGGACGGCACGACCATCCTGCGGCTGGAGGTCGTGCCCCGGTGGCGCGGGCGCGGCTACGGCAGTTATCTGTTGAAAGAGCTTCTGCGCCAAAACGGCGGACTGGATCCAAAGCAGGCCACGCGGTTCACCGCTCCCCTGCCCCGGGATGCCGCGGGCAGGGCGCTGGCGCAAAAATATGGCTTTGCCCCGGACGGCAGCCAGCTGGTGCGCCGCCGCGTGCCCGACCTGTCCGCCGTGCAGCTCTGCCATGCGTTTTTGACCGCACGGCTCGCCCCCGGCGGGCTGTACGTGGATGCCACCTGCGGCAACGGCCACGACACGCAGTTCCTGTGTACGCTGGCAGGCCCGGCAGGGCGCGTGCTGGGGCTGGATATTCAACAGCAGGCCGTTGATAACACAAACGCGCGGCTGGCAGCGGCAGGCTATGGCGCAGTGGGGCGTGCGGTGCTGCACGACCACGCCCGCCTGGCTGAGCTGGTGCAGCCCGGCACGGCGGACTGCGTGCTGTTCAACTTCGGCTGGCTGCCGGGTGCGGAGCATGATGTGCATTCCACGGCGGACGGCAGCGTGTCCGCCCTGCGTGCGGCGCTGGAGACTCTGCGCCCCGGCGGCGTACTGGCCGCGGTGCTCTACAGCGGAAAGGTCATCGGTGACGCCGAGAAGCAGGCCGCGCTGGCATTTTTTAAGGCCCTGCCGCTGACGCGCTATACCGTGCTGGTCTGCGAGTTTGCAAACTGGGCGCAGACAGCGCCGCTGCCGTGCTTTGTGATCAAAAAGTAAAGGCTGTACGTTAAGGCAAGCGGGCGGAGCCTGCGAGGCCTGAGGGGCTTTGCCCGTTCGCCGCAATAACAAAGATACCCCCGTCAGGCACCTGACGGGGGTATCTTTATTTTATAAACAGAATTTACGCCTTGACCTCCGGTGCGCCGCCGCCCAGCTTGGGGATGGGGCAATGGAGGATATACCATGCAAACAGCACGGACGAGATGCTCCAGGTCAGCGGATAGGCCCAGAACACAACGCCGATGTCGCGGATGAAGTACAGCGTGACCGTGATGTAGGTGATGCGCAGCAGGCACCAGACTGCCAGCATGACCATCATCGGCACGACGGGGCGGCCCAGACCGCGCAGGATGCCCGCGCAGCAATGGCTGAACGCCAGCAGGCAGTAGAACAGCGTGATGGTGTGGGCCTGCCGCACGCCGAACGCGATGACGTCGGCCTCGCGGCTGAAAGCACCGATGAGCCACGGCGACGCAGCGTAGATGGTGGCGCCGACGACCTCGGCCATGAGCACCGAGCACAGACACCCGAACTTCATGCCCTTCTTCACGCGGTCCGGCCGGCCCGCGCCGACGTTCTGGCTGACGAACGTCGCCAGTGCCATGGCAAAGCAGGTCACGGGCAGGAAGGCAAAGCCCTCCACCTTGCTGTACGCGCCGCACCCGGCCATGGCCTGTGCGCCGAACGAGTTGATGTTGGACTGCACAATGACGTTGGCAATCGAGATGACCGAGTTCTGGATGCCGGACGGCAGGCCCTGCACGATGACAGCCTTTAGCGACGGACCGTCAAATTTTACCTCGCTCCAATGCACGGCCCACGCCTCTTGGGAGCGCGTTAGCTTGGCAAATGCCAGAACGGCGCTGACCGTCTGGGAGGCAATCGTTGCGAACGCCGCCGCGGCCACGCCCATGCGCAGCCAGCCGACGAGGATCAGATCGAGCACGATGTTGATGAGAGAGGCAGCAATTAAATACCGCATCGGGCTCTTGCTGTCGCCGACGGATTGCAGAATGCTTGCACCTACGTTGTACATGACAACGGCAATTGAGCCGATGAAGTACATGCGGAAGTAGGCGATGGAGTTGACGAGCACATCGTCCGGCGTGCCCATCCAGCGCAGGATCTGCGGCGTTAAGATCACGCCGATTACCGTCAGCCCGACACCGGCCACCAGGCCCAGTGCCACGGTGGTGTGGATCGTGCGGCGCATTCTGTCCCAGTCCTTGGCACCGAAATACCGCGCGACCACGACGCCCGCGCCCAACGATACACCGTTGACAAAGCCGGTCAGCAGAAAAATCAGGCTGCCTGACGAGCCGACAGCGGCGAGCGCCTCGCCGCCCAGAAAGTTGCCGACAATCAGCGAGTCGGCGGCATTATACAGCTGCTGGAACAGGTTGCTGATAAAAATCGGCAGCGCAAACAGCAGCATTCCCCTGGCAACACTGCCCTGGGTCAGGGTCGTTTTTTGTTTTGTTTCCATAGTTTGCTTTTTCTATACCCATATCCTGAGCGGCAGAGTGCGGGCGCCTATAGAATGCGCCCCTGCGAGTGTGATTCGTAGGGGCGGATTCCATATCCGCCCGCAAAGTGCCGTATGTTTACACCAATACGTCCTTAATCAATAAGCTCAGCCCGCCGGTTGCCGAATGGATAAACTCCACGGCGTCGTCCGAGCTGCACAGCTCGGCGGGAATCCTGATCTCAATGCCGGACTCGGTCTTGAAGCTGCGGCTTTCCAGTTTTTTGATGCGCGCGGGGGTCACGGTCACGCGGTCATTCTCCTGCACGCCGGTTTCGGCCAGCGCCTCCTCAAACTTGGGGGCGGCCAGGGGGAAATTCTCCCGGATGCGCTCACGCACATCCTCGACGGAGATCTGGTTGTCCACGGCCTGGTTGCGCACCAGCAGCTCGACGGCAGTCTCGGTGCCGCCGTCAAACGGGGGCACATCGTCCAGCGCCTCCGGCTCGGGGTAGGCCTCCTTCACGGCGGCCACGGCGGTCTCACAGACGGCCTTGAGCTTGGCTTTCTCCTGCAAAGCCTCCGTGCAGCCGAACACGCGGGTGGACAGGTAAAAGTCCTTCCTGTCGTCCAGCGTGAACTTCTTCTCGATCAAACGCACCGTGCCGTTGGCGCGGTCAATGAGCGCGGCTTCGTCGGCCTTGGGCGTGCCGGGCAGCAGCGTGCGCTGCGGCACCATGCTGCTGAACCGGCCATTGCCCATCAGCTCGGTGTGGTGGGTGTAGCCGGGGCGGTAGTTGAGCTTGAGCACGCCGTAGAACGGCACGCCGTCGGCGGTAAAGTCCACGACGGCCAGATCGCCCGCCGGGATGGCCTGATATTGCAGCATCTGCTCAAAGATGACGCCCGCAATGCGGCGGGACAGGTCGATGAAATCCTGATTCTGCGCCATCTCCGCGGCAAAAGCGGAGTCCGGCAGGAACCGGCAGTTCTTTACCTCGTCGCTGGCGAACGCGCGTTCAAGCGTGGCGGTGTAATACTCGTACAGGTCAGCGTCCATGTCCATGGCGCGGTCCGACAGAACCGGCTCTGATGCGCCGGGGTCCAGCAGATGCAGAACGACCTGATTGATTTTGACTTCCATAGAATGATAGCTCCTTAAAAATGGCAATATAAAATACTATACCACGATTTTCCGGGTTTGACCAGCGGCAGCCCCGGGCAAAATAGTGACGAAAGAGGTGATTTGTATGAACAAGGCCGAAAAAGAAACGCTGCTGCGCCGCACCGCACCCAGCCGCCAGAAGCAGGCACAGGAATATCTGCAAGGCCGCAGCCCCGGCACGATGCAGCGCTACGCCCCCGACGCCCACGCCGACCCGGAACAGGGCTGGGTGGAGAGTGAGGAGACGGTGAAAGAGCTGGTAAAGTGGCGGGAGGAGGCAATTTATTGAGGGCGGCTTCCCCCTTGGGGGAAGCTGTCAGTGGCCCCGACCACTGACTGATGAGGGGCAGGTGCGCCAGTATAGCCCGTTTGCCGAATGGCCGCACGGTAGGGGCCGGGCATGCCCGGCCCGCGGCCTTCCACAGACGCGATTTTGCCTTTTTGCTGAGGGCCGGACATGTCCGGCCCCTACGTGGCGGCATTCCTTATAAAAGGCAGCTATGGTGAGCTTACCCCTCATCCGGCCCTGCGGGGCCACCTTCAGTCTACGCGCCAAGAGCCGTCTACGGCGGTTGCGCTCCGACACGCGCCTGCGGGCGCAGCCCCGATGGGGAAGCCTTTTTGAAAATTTGACTTTTTCCCTTCCACGCAGTACAATTATACCTACGCTGATACGAAAGGGGACCCTACATGCCGGAAGGCTATACCCATGTGCGCACCGCAAGAAAAGCTGCGGAAACCATCCACTACAAAATTCAGTGCCCGGCGGCGTTTGCGGCGGGTGCCAACGGCCCGGACAGCTTTTTCTGCTTTGAAATCTGGAAAAAGCGCGCCAAGCGCCGCTATGACCTGCCCGGCCTCGGCAGCCGTATGCACGAGGAAAAGACCGGCGCGTTCCTGCGCAGTCTTTGCGCCAACGTCAAGACCCGCCCGCAGGTCGAGTACACGCTCGGCTTTTTGAGCCACTACGCCGCGGATACCGTCGTGCATCCGTTCATCTGTGCCATGTGCGCGCCCGGCCAGCCCTACGCGGGCAAGGGCGGGCACGGTTATCTGGAGATCGCGCTCGACTCGACGCTCCACGCCGAGGACACCGGCTCTGCGCTGGTTCCCGTCGATGACGTCAGCCCCCTGCCCACAGGGGAGGAGCTGGCCGACATCACGGCGCTGCTGCATACCTGTCTGCTGGAAACCTACGGCGAGGACATCCCCGTGGAGTACCTGGCCGATGCGTTCTGGCACACCTACAGGCTGCGCGGGCTGTTCCCCAGTAAGCACGGCTTGCGCCGGGTGTTTTTCTGGCTCGTGGAGCCGCTGTTCGGCGGGCGCGGATTCATCACGGGCCACGTCTCGCCGCGGCAGCTTGACAAGCGCCTGCCCGACGACTGGACCGACCCGTTTACCGGCGAGCATCACGACGGCGGCCTGTTTGCGCTGCTGCCAAAGGCAGTTTTTCGCAGTGAGCAGTTCATGGGGGCGGCGCTGCTGTACTGGATGAACCGGCTGCCCCCCGCAGAATTTGCCGAAAAGCTCGGCAGTATGAGCTATCTGCAGGGCATCGCCACCCCCGAGAGCGACCCTGACACAACAAATCAAACCGAAAAGGAGAACACCGTATGATTCGCATTACCATGCAGAACGGCAAGACCATCGACATTGAGCTGGACCACAGCGCAGCCCCCATCACCTGCGAGAACTTTGAGAAGCTCGTCAAGGACGGCTTTTACAACGGCCTGACCTTCCACCGCATTATTCCCGGCTTCATGATCCAGGGCGGTGACCCGCAGGGCACCGGCATGGGCGGCCCCGGCTGGCACATCAAGGGCGAGTTCCTGCAGAACGGCGTTGCCAACCCCATCAAGCACACCCGCGGTGTCATCAGCATGGCCCGCTCGATGGACCCGAACTCCGCCGGCAGCCAGTTCTTCATCATGCACCAGGATGCCCCGCATCTGGACGGCAGCTACGCCGCCTTTGGCCATGTTGTGAACGGCATTGAGGTCGTCGATGAGATTGCCAACGTTGCCACCGACTGGAACGACAAGCCCCGCACGCCGGTTGTCATGGAAAAGGTCGAGATCGTCTGACAGCAATAAAGAGAGCTATGCCCACGGGCATAGCTCCTTTTTATTATAAGGCCTTCCCCCACAGGGGAAGGCGTTTGATTTCAAATCACATAATCATTCCCCGGCTGGCTGGTGTTCACCAGGTCCGCCAGAGTGATGCCGTCGAAATAGTCGTTGATCATCGTATTCAGCTTGCGCCACATCGGCAGGGTGCGGCACTCGGCCATGCGGCGGCACTCCACGGGGTTCTGCTCCAGGCAGGCCACCGGGGCCAGGCTGCCCTCGCTCAGGCGCAGGATGCTGCCGACGGTGTACTCCTCGGGCGCTTTGGTCAGGCGGTAGCCGCCGGACTTGCCGCGCAGACCGGTCAGGTAGCGCTCCCTGACAAGGCTCTTCACGATGGCCTCCAGATACTTTTCGGAAATTTCCTGCCGTGCGGCGATCTCCTTCAAGGGGATATAGCCGTCGTGCTGGTGCTCGGCAATATCGATCATAACACGCAGCGCATAACGGCCCTTCGTTGAAATCATCATAGTGGTATGCTCCTTACTGTTCTTATAACCTATTATACAGGTTGGTAAATAGGATGGCAACACCTTTTTGCAAAATAATTTTGGAAAATTCCCTATTACCCTATTGACAAACGGGAAAATATGTTGTACAATCCTATCAACCTACAAGAAAGGTATGAATTGATATGCGAAAGGGATTTGTGCCATACGCGCGATGTCGCCGTCATGAGCTGTAAAACCGCGACCGCTTTACAAATAAACAGAAATGACGATGGAGGAAACTACCATGAGCAAGATTTATACTTCCGCAGACCAGCTGATCGGCCACACCCCGCTGCTGG
>ERZ773185.1222-NODE-1222-length-19953-cov-9.591215_pt1 | contig 19953 bp, 17 predicted proteins | sample MGYA00580531_ERZ773185 | MGnify/ENA primary metagenome ERZ773185 (study PRJEB29015, sample SAMEA2737799) | human gut metagenome | biome: human gut; feature: human-associated habitat; material: faeces | place: China | collected 2012 ...
TAGATTTACACTTGTATTCCAAAGTCTGAAAATGATGTACGATTACAAGCTAAACCTGACAGTAAGAACCTCACGGACCTGTCCGTGGGAGTAGTCAGTCCAGAAAAATAATTAATTTTACGGACAGAAAAGAGGGAGCTTTGCATAATGCAGGGTTCCTTTTCTTGTTTTCTCAGACCCGCAAAAGGGAAGGGCACCAATTTTTGGTGTTCTTTTTTATGCTGTAAAATTTCATACATAATAAATATGTAATACTGAAAATTGGAGCTCAAAAAAAGGAGGAAACAAATATGAACGAAACATTAAGAGCAAAAGAAGAGGCAAGAGTAAGAAAGGAAACAGAAGGATTTTCAACAACATTCTTTATGGACTTTTCTATCGCAGACAGATTTGGAGATGATGCAATCAAAGATACATTCCAAAGAGCATTTAAGGAATGGAAAAGAGATTACCGTTATCTTACAGATCTTGTGCTTGTTTTAAACCAAAAAATCTGGGACTGGTACGAGGCAGGTAACGAGCCTAGAGCCAGAATCTACAATGATATGTGGATAGAGGCACAAAAGTATGCCGACGAGAACTTAAAAGGCGAAGAACTCAGATATTATCTGAGAATAACTGATTAAGGAGGAGTATTATGGCGATATTTTGTCCATATAAGGCAGATATGGTTTTATATCCGGAATGCCAGGAATGCGAAAACAAAGGCGATTGCAGCACTGATAACGTATTTGCGCTTTTAGTTGCTGGCAGCCGTACTGTTGCGGATAAGAAGATGATGTATAGACATTTGGATAAGCTGCTTTCAGTAGCAAAAGACAAATACAAGTACATCCTGATTGTCGAAGGAGGGGCAAAAGGAGCGGATTCTATCGCTGGCGAATTTGCCAAAGAGCGTGGATATCTGCTTAAAGTGATGCCTGCCGACTGGGACAAAAACGGAAAAGCTGCTGGCTTTATCAGAAATAAAGCCATGCACGAACTGATTGCTAGATATAAGCATAGAGGATGCGTATTGTTCTGGGATGGCAAAAGCAAAGGAACCGCACACAATTTCGGATTAGCCAAAAAATACGAGACCGCGGTTCGTACCATACGAACAGATAAATAGGAGGAAACAATTATGAAAGCAAAAGTAAAGCTTACATATTCAGTAACATTATTTGTAGAAGGTGGGTCAGATGATGAAATTTCAGACTGGCTTGCTCAAACTACTCCAAGCGAGGCCTTGAAACAGGTGAAAGAACAGACTGGAAATTACGTGGAAGAAAATTATGACGAACAAATTGAGTGTTCTGTCATGGATGATTCTGAAGTAGATCTTGTTATTGAATAAAGGAGGAAACAATTATGAATTTAAGCGAAAAGAAAATCTTTGAAAAATTCAAAGCCAGACGCAGCAATGGTGATGTGGTTCGCTGCATGAGAGAAGAAAATGGGACCGTTTTTGTATTCGGAAAACGAAAAACGAGATACGGTACACGTTATACAGATGAACAGTTTGAAAAGTGCTATGTTATTGTCGAAGGAGCAGATCCAGCTCTGCTTTGGGAAAAGAGAGTAAAGAAAGCTCTCGAATGCCTGAATCGTTCAGGACTTTGGCCTGATTATCAAACGTTTTTTGAAAATCTTTCAAAAATGTCCTATGAGGACAGAGAAGAAATGAAAAAGATTGATGACGAAAGATATTATACCGATCCTGAAACAGGGAAATATACAAAACGTACTGCTGCCGAAATGGAAGTCCTTTGGGGTGACTACCCTGAAAAATATCCATTCGCATTTGGCAGAGACGAAGATGGTAATCTGTTCTTTGAGACAGATTACATTCACGAAAAAAGTGATGCTAAACTGAAGACTATGTATTTCGGAAAGCATGACAACCATTACGTAAAGGAATGTATTTTTAATGCGTTAGCTGAAAAACGCAGATACTGTTCTGGAAGATATCGTACTTCATATGATGTATCATTTGAATATGATCCATCTCGAAATATGGCCTGGTATTCAGAAGAATATAAAGACTGCGGAAACGGCTATTATTACATAGCGCTTGATGCAAATACGGCGCTATTTATAGAAAAAGACTAGGAGGAAACAATATGGGACAATTTAGCTGGTTATACAGCGATAATGGAAAACAAATGGTAGATGGCAAAATGGCGGATAGCTATTTATTGGTTCCGCCACCATTTCAGAAACAATATGGCAAATTTATTAAAGAGGAATGCTATGACGGTTACGGACGTTTCGATCGATATGATATCTATGATCTGATAGCAGAATGGAATAGAGCCTTTTTAAATAAAGATATGCTTATAAGACCTGAGAGAGAGCGATATGGAGAAGAAGAGTATTATCAAAGTGCGGTGGAACGTTTTGAAAGATCGATAGCGGTGCTTGAGAAATACAAATCCGGGGCATCAGATAAAGAAATGAACGCCTTTTGCAGCTCTATTGTGTATGGATATGGTGAATGGAAACGTAATATCGGAATCGATATTGCATGTTACGATAAGCAGAACGCAGCTTTACCATTCCCGATTAAAATTACCAGTAAGCCTATGGAATATGATTCCGTTGGCGCAAGCAAAGGGGATCCTGACCAAGGTTGGGAACTCCATGATGATGTATACTGGTAAATCTTTTATAAGAGATGAGCGTAAAACACTAAATATATGATAAACAAACTTAAAAACGTCGGTTCCTAAAAGCTATCGACGTTTTTGAGATTTTAGAAGGCATCCGTTTTGGATGCTTTTTTGCATGAGAATGAACGCATATATCATGCATGGTAAAAATGATGTAAAAAATAAAAAGAAACAAGGAAAGATAGATAATATCTATCTTTTTTATTTTTAAAAAAAAGAAAAACAGCTGTATACAAAAATAAGGGATTCTGCATTTTCTGACATATATTTAGTAGAATTTATAGGGGGTTAAAAATGATGAAGTTATTAAAAGTTATATGCAAAGTATTAAAACCAGAGTTTTATTGTATGGGCTTAGAACCTGAAAAATGCGATGATGGGTGTCTCGAAGTAATGGAAAGATATTATACCAGCGAAGATGCTGTATCTGCTTTCATAAGGGCAGACAGGATGACATTCAAGGCAGAATTTGGGGATAGCTTTTATTACGATTGTGTAAGATATTCGAGTGAATGGGTTGAAGTAGACGAAACCACAATCCCTAAGTGGATGATTAACTCAAGTGTTTTCTGCGACTGGGAAATTTAAAAAGCAGTTAATTTTCGAACAAAGAAATGAGAACAAAATTTTGATTAGAAAAAAAAGGAGGCAATTATATGAAGCAACTTAAAAGAACTTTGGGAGTATTCGCGCTCTGCACCTGTATGGTGTCAAACAGCGCAGCTCCGGCATTTGCTATGTCAGGATACAAAGCGCATCCGTCGACAAGCGCAGTAACAATCAGTAAAACGTCAATTACAATTAATGTTGGCGACAAAGTCAAGCTTTAGGCGTATGGCGGTTCCCGTTGGTTCAACTATTATACCTGGAAATCATCGTCATCATCTGTTGCACGGGTCTCATCATGGTTCTTTCTATCGAATTATGGTACCATTAAAGCGAATAAAGCAGGTACTGCAACAATCACGGTAAAAACAGGAAGCAAATCTGCAACTTGTATTGTCACTGTCAAAAAAAAGAGCTGCAACCACGTGTGGGATGATGGGAAAGTTACAAAAGAAGCTACGGAAACTGAAGAAGGTGTTATGACTTACACCTGCACGCTCTGTAAAGAAACAAAAACAGAAGCAATTCCTAAATTAACTCATAAGCATAGTTATACAGAAATTGTTACGCAGCCTACATGTACAGAACCTGGTTACACAACACATACCTGCAAGTGTGGAGACAGCTATATTGATAATGAAACTCCTGCAAAAGGACATGATATTGTACTTGTCAATAAAGTTGATCCAACCTGCAAAAAAGGTGGGTATACTGGCGATGAGGTCTGCAAGAATTGTAATAAAACACTGAAAACTGGAACTGAGATTAAAGCAACAGGTCATACATGGGATGATGGAGTTGTTACCAAAAAGCCAACCGAAAAAGCAGAAGGCGTAAGAACATACATATGTAAAACATGTGGTGCAACAAAAACAGAAAGCATCCCCAAGGATACTGCTGTCAATGATCCAGCAGTATTACAGAGTGGCTCATCTATTAACTATACGATGAGAAACCTTGCGACTACTTCTGGAAAGACAGTAAATACGAAAAACGAAAATATTAAAGCGTTTATGAGAGCTTCTGAGCTTCCAGACAGCTCCGTAAGAACAGAAAACATTGCAACAGACAGTACAGAGCCTGTTTACATCTGGTTTGACAGTGAAAATGGAAGTATCTATTGGTACTCAAAGACAGAACATCCAAAAATGAATGCGAGCAGCAATAAATTTTTCAGTTACTTCATGGGATTAGAGGATATTTCCGGATTAGAAGATTTTGATACTTCGGAAGTAACAGACATGAGCCAAATGTTTTTTGAAACCGTTCGTCTGCTTGACTATACTCCAATTGCTAAATGGGATGTATCAAATGTTGTTAACATGCAGTCTACATTCTGTCGTTATTATGAAGACGAAGCATCTGGATATGAACTTACAGATTTAAGCTTTTTGAAAGATTGGGACGTTAGCAGTGTAGAACATCTTGATAATTGCTTTATGGGATTGCAGCATGTTACAGACTTAACTCCACTTGCTAACTGGAACGTAAGCAAAGTAAAGACTATGACATACACATTCAACCATTTACATGCTCTGACAAGCTTACATGGTCTTGAGAACTGGAACACTTCCAGTCTTGAAGACTGCCAGCAGATGTTCCAGCACCTGCATTCCGTTACAGACCTTTCTGCTCTTTCAGACTGGAATATGTCTAACGTTTGGAATATGCAGGGAATGTTCCGTTCGAATACAAAATTAAGCGACTTAACTCCTTTGGCTAACTGGGATGTATCCAATGTAAGATATATGGGTGGTCCTAATTATTCTTATGGCATGTTCTCTTATGATTATGCTTTAACCAGCCTGCATGGTCTGGAGAAGTGGAATGTTTCCAACGTAGAGAATATGAGCAGCGTGTTTATAGGCTGCCCGATTACAGATGTTGATGCACTTGCAAACTGGAATACCTCTAACCTGCAGGATACTTTCGAAATGTTTATCAACTGCGCAAAGCTGTCTGATATTTCTGGACTTGCAAACTGGAACACACCAAATCTGAAATTTGCCGGCCATATGTTTACCAGATGCAGATCACTCACAAACCTTGACGCCTTAAGCAAATGGTCAATGAACAACATTATTGACACCACAAAACTGTTCAAGGAATGTACTGCTTTAAATGACATTTCTGGCATAAAAGATTGGAAATTAGATTCTACGGACAATTTATTTGAGATGTTTAACGGGTGTACAGCACTTACAGATGCTTCTGCAATCTCTTCCTGGGATATCAGTAAAATAAGTACGTTTGGTGGTATCTTTGCGAAATGTGCGAATCTTAAAACATATCCAGAATGGAACGGTACTTTTGAAAACGGTGTTTTTGTAAAGGAAGGATCTGACTCTGCTGTAAAAGATCTTAGTAATTGTACTTTAAATAGTTTGTTAAACTGTATCACTTTAACACTAAGTACCTCTCCTTATAAGACAAGTGTAACAATCACTGATGGGGATTATACACTTGTTGAAGGAACAGATTATACAGTGACTTATATTGATAATTTCCTTGATGGAAAGACACATGCAAGAATGTACTATATTGTCGTAACAGGAAAAGGAAATTACAGAGGTTCTGTTTATACTATGTCTCGTCTTGCTGATAGTGTATATTTTTCATATTGCTAATTTCGTAGTATCTGATGTGTGTAGTAAGCAAAAGGGACTTCCGTTTCGGCGGAAGTTCTTTTTTGATGAAAAAGCGACTAATTTGTGCACATAAAAAACGGATCCATCAGACAGAATTTCGGGAAGCTGACATTATATCTTTGGACCCAGAAGATATGATGAAAGCAGAAGCAAAAGAAATAGAAGAACAGACTGATTATATTATTTGGCTAGAGCAATAAGAATATAAAAACGGAAAAATTAATATAATAGTATTACCAATGCTTATTGACATACTAGTTATACTATGGTATGATTAATTCAGGAGAAGGGAGAGAATATATAGAGGAGACGGAACGCATTCCAGACTCATCAGAATGCGATACGGCTGTGATGATGAAAAAACGAAACATATCCGAGTCAAATATAAAATATATCAAATTGAGAAGGGGAATTAGAATATGAGATACAATATAAAAAATATAGAAGAAGAAATTGATGACATCATGACAGAATTACAGATGCAGTATCAGCTGAAGAAGGCAACTGTACGCACGTTCTTTGACTGGCATAATAATAAAGAAATCATGGCTCTCATTGAGCCATTCACTAAGGATAATGAACTCACTGAAGTGGATTTCCATAAAATGCTTAGCAAGGTTGAAAAGAACCTGGAGGAAAAGATTCATTATGCACTTGATGGAGGAGATTATCAGACATACTTTTCTGCTCGTGGTGAGGTATTTGGCATCTTTACTCGTAAAGATGTATCAGGACTTTGTGTCTGTAAATTCAGAAGTCTTGATAAGGCTCATGACTGGCTTTCTAAAAAAGGCGTAATCATTACGAATAAGCAGCTTGTCACTGAAAAGGACGCACTTGAACAGATAGGACTAAGCAATAGATATGTTCTGGATATATACGTGAAGATGTGCGAGTCGGCAGAGACTAAAGCCAATGCAAAATATGATAAGAAGAATACACGTTCATTCTGCATCAAGGTGAACCGTGTCACTGAGACTGCTCTGTTAGATAAACTTGAAAGCTGTGATAATGTATCACAGTACATCAAGTCGCTGATCAAGCAGGACATCGAGAAATCAAACGTCTAAAAATATCATAAAACAAGATATGAAAACGCTTGCGTAATATAAAAGATACTGTTATAATTATCTTGTCAACGTGGATTGTTACTCTAAGCAGGCAAGACCAAATAAAGATTATGACATACATTTTTTTGTCATACTTTATTTGGTCTTTATTTTTTGTAAAAATCCATGTTTGAATACTCATTTCATCAACTAGGAGCATGAAATGAGACAAAATATAAAAGAAAGGAGAACATGATGAAAGGAAAGAAAGTCATTACTTATGCAGTAAGTTTTCTTGTTGCATTAGGCTGTGTATCAGCTTTTCCAGTGACTGTAAAAGCTGATACAGGGTATGAAGTCTATCCTAATCCACATTCTATGAATTATAGTGATGGGGATTATGAAATGACAAGTCAGGTCAATGTTGTCTATGAAGATGGTATTGATGAAGACACAAAAGCAAGACTAAATGAAGTTCTTGCATTAAAAGGCATGAATGCAAGTGTTTCTAGTGAAAAGAAAGCTGGAAAGACAAACATTCTTGTTGGTGTGAAGGGTTCTAAACAATATGTAGATTCACAGTTTGGAACAACTTCAGCAGGTTTATTTGATAAACTTGATTCTTATGCTTTAAAGTCTGATAAAGGCACTATTTCTATCTTAGGTAAAGATACGGATGCTGCTTTTTATGGACTTACAAGCTTATATCACATTTTTAAACAGGTAGAGGGGAAAACAATTAGAAACTTCTCTATCGAGGATTATGCGGATGTTGCAAGCCGTGGATTTATTGAAGGTTATTATGGGAATCCATGGTCAACAGAAGATCGTTGTAAATTGATGGAATGGGGAGGCTATTATAAGCTTAATTCTTATTTCTATGCTCCTAAAGATGATCCAAAGCATAATGCTAAGTGGCGTGACCTTTATACAGAAGAAGAAATCAATACAAAGATCAAACCACTTGCAGAGGCTGGAAACAAATCTAAATGCCGTTTCGTATTTGCCTTACATCCTTATATGAATCACCCAATCCGTTATAACTCTGAAGCAAACTATCAGGCTGACTTAAAGGTTATGCAGGCTAAGTTTAAACAGGTTATTGATGCTGGTGTTCGTCAGATTGCGATTCTTGCAGACGATGCTCCTAATGTAGGTGGTGCAAATTATACAAGAATGTTGACAGATATGTCTAACTGGCTTAAAGAATTACAGCCTTCTTACCCTGGCTTAAAGCTCACATTACCATTCTGTGTTCAGGAATATATGGGATGGGGGCAGTCTTACTATCAGAACTTCCCTGAAAACGTACAGATTATCATGACTGGTGGACGTGTATGGGGTGAAGTAACTAATAACTTTACTTCTTCATTCACTAATACTGCAGGTCGTGGTCCTTATATGTGGATCAACTGGCCATGTACTGATAACTCTAAGAAGCATCTAATCATGGGTGGTTATACAACATTCCTTCATCCAGGTGTTGATCCTTCTAAGATACAGGGTATTGTATTAAACCCAATGCAGCAGTCTGAACCAAGTAAGGTTGCAATATTTGGTAATGCATGTTATTCATGGAATATCTGGAAAACTGAAGAAGAAGCAAATAAGTGCTATAATGCATCATTCAAATATGTAGATCATAATGGTTATGAAGAAACTGAAGCATCAACTGCTTTAAGAGAATTATCTAAACACATGATCAACCAGAATATGGATGGCAGAGTGACTCGTTTAGAAGAATCTGTTGAATTAAAAGAAAAACTCAATGCATTCAAGACTAAACTATCTAAAGGTGAAAAGATCACTGATGAAGAATTTGATGACATCATCAACGAATTCACAGTATTACAGAATGCGTCTCAAACTTATCGTGCAAGCGGTAATGAAAGAATTAAGTCTCAGATTGTTTATTGGTTAAACTGCTGGGATGATACAACAAATGCTGCTTTAAACTATATTAAAGGTATTAAAGCTGCACAGAATGAAGAAGATAATGCATCTATCTGGGACTATTATGCGAATGCACAGGCTGCTTTTGAAAAGAGCAAGTCTTATGGTTTCCACTATGTAGATCATTTAGAATATGCTGAAGTAGGAGTACAGCATATCGTTCCATTTATTAAATCATTGGATTCTTATTTATCTGAAGTTGTATCTACAATCGTTAATCCAGATAAACAGATTGCGAAATATATCACTAACCGTGAAGATACTCCAGATGGTAAGGAAGATAACATCTTTGATGGTAATGCTTCTACAGAATTAGTTTACAAGAGCCCTAATACTATTTCTGCAGGTACTTATGTAGGTATCAAGTATTCTAAGACAATTGATGTAAACCATGTCATCTTTAGAATGGGTGCGAACTCTAACCCTAGAGATACATTCTTAAAAGCGAAAGTACAGTATACTACTGATGGTAAGAACTGGACTGATGTCAATGATACAGAATATGACTTACCAAACAATGTAGAATTAACAGACCTTAACCTTAAGGGTGTTAAGGGTATCCGTATGATTGCAACTGAAGATAAGAGTAATACTTGGTTAGGTGTAAGAGATATCTTAGTTAACCCAACAACTACTCCTTCTACAAGCACTGATAAGGGTACATTATCTATGACTAAGATTGGTGTAAAGGGTGGTTCATTAGATAACTTATTAGATGATAATGAATCTACATATGCGCATTTTGCTGAATCTCCATATAAAGCAGGAGAAATCAAGGACTATATTCCAGTAGATGCAGCAGTGACTCTTACATTCAATAACCCTAAGAAGTTAGGTACTATCAACTTCGTACAGGATAGTGGTACTGATAAGATCACTAGATATGTATTAGAATACAGTGTTGATGGTACTAACTGGAAGACATTGAAGGAATATGCAGGTGATGCCACTGTTCATTTAAATGTAGAAGACCAGGATTTGACTGCTAAGGCAATTCGTGTAAGAAACCTTGAATTAAATCTTTCAAGTAATACAGCAGGTTATTGGTGGAAGGTAAAGACATTCAACCATACTGATGTAGTGAATGAATATGATGACAAGGCTGTTTATACAAATACAGACTATAAGTTACATTCTAAGAGTACATTAGATCGTACAGATTTAGTGTATACAAAAGAAATGACTTTGGCACCTAAACAGTATGTAGGTGTGAAGTTATCAAGAGTTAAAGATTTAAAACAGTTAGAACTTGATTATAGTGGTGAAGTTGTATTAGAAGCTTCAGTGAATGCACATGACTGGGTAGAAGTAACTGGTTTAAACAAGAACCTTCCAGATGCACGTTATGTACGTTTAATCAATAAGAAGAGTTCTGATGTGAAGTTAACTATGAATAAGTTTGTGGTACATTCTACAGAAGTCACTGCACCATACTTATATAAGACAACTATGACTATCAACCCATCTTGGGGTGTTGCAGAAGATTCTAGAAACAATGGGGCTGCATTTGATGGCAACATTGATTCTACAACTGAATTTGGTGACCTTCCACAAAAGGGTCAGTATATTATCTATGACTTAGGTCAGATGAGAAATATCGATAAGATTGCAATGTATTGTCAGGATAGTGCCTATAACTATATTAGAGATGGTATTATCAGTGTTTCTAGTGATTTAGAAAACTGGACAGATGTTGTGACAATTGGTGATGGTGTTGAAAACACTGGTGATTCAATGGTTAAATGTATCGATTCTGATGCAGGATACAAAGCATCTAGTACATATCCAAACAAAGTATATGTATCAGGTACTGCCAACCATGTACCAGCACGTTACTTAAGAATCTTATTTACAGCATCTAACAATTCTAGAGCTGTTGTATTCAACGAAATCATGATCAATGATGGAGAATATGCACCAGAAGACAATGACCCTACATTTGATTCTAATGTAACAGAAGCAAAAGGTTATAAGCCTCAGTATATGATTGATGGTGACCTTTTAACAGCTTATAAACCAGGATCAAATAAAGCAGGTTATATCACTTATACTCTTTCTGATAAACTTAATGTGAAGAAATTCAACATTATCCAGAAGGGTGAAATCAGCAATGCAAAGGTATATGCATTAATTGATAAAGAAGTAACAGCTAGAAATGTACCTGAAGAAGATAAAGAATGGGTACAGTTAGGTACTTTAAGAAAATCTTTAAATGAATTCTATATCCCTCATGGTAATGTATATAAGTTAAAGTTTGAATGGGAAGAAAACCATATTCCAACTATTTCTGAAATTATTACATTAACTGATGATGAATATAAGAGTGAATGTGCTAAGGACTTAAAGAACTACATTGACTCTTTACATGTAGATGAAGATAAGTACACTTCAACAAGTTATAAAGCATATAGTACAGCAAGAACTAAAGCATTAGAAGTATATAACACTCAGATGGGTGAAAAGGATGCATTAGAAGCTGCAAAAGCTGACCTTAAAGCCTCTTATGATGCATTAGTAGTACGTGGTGATTTAAAAGCTCTCGATCAAGAAATTAAAGATATTGAAAAGCTTTCTAAAGATGACTATACAGAAGAAAGCTACAACGCATTAGAAAAAGTATTAGTAGAAGCAAAGAAACTAGTGATTAATAAAGATGCAACTGTTACTGAAGTAGAAGATGCTTATAAGGCATTACAGGATGCAAGAAAGAACTTGGTTCTTAAAGCAGCTGATACAGAAATAAAAGCATTAGAAAATAGAATGGCTTCTTATAAAGAAGAAGACTATACAGCATCTAGCTGGAAAGTCTTTGTACTTGTATTAGATGAAATCAAAGAAGAATTAAAAGCTGAACACACAAGTGCTGAAATTGAAGCTTTAACTCATAAGTTAGAAGAAGCTTCTAAGAAGCTTGTGACTCGTGGTAATACAGCTGAACTTGAACTATTACTTGAACAGGCTAAAAAGACTGATAGTAAGTTATATACAGAAAAGAGCTATAAGAACTTATTAGATGTCATTGAAGCAACTGAAAAAGCATTAGAAAATAAGAATGAATTAACTCAGGAAGAAGTAGATGCATTAACTGGAGACTTAAGAAAAGCGATGGAAGCATTAGAAAAGTTACCAGTAATTACACCAAGTATTCCTGAAGAAAAACCTACTACTCCTTCTAAACCAGAAGAAACAACTAAACCAGAAGTAAAACCAAGTACTAAACCAGCAACTGGTGATACTACTATGGTAGGAGTATTCGCATTCTTCTCAATGATCTCATTATTAGGTTATGTATTATTAAAGAAGAAAGAAGCTTAATTTTTAGGAAGAACCTCGTTGGAGGTTCTTCTTTTTTAGCTGTGGTAATAAATATAACATATAAATATGTTACAAGGAGTGTAAAAATGTTACAAATAACAAATTTACTTGGTGAAATTGTTACATATAATAAGGTGATGTGCTATACTAGGTTTTGTCAACCACGTTTTTATACATTTTTTGTAAAATATGTATACTTTCGTGCTGTTTTGGGAATGGGAGATATAAAAGATGAAGAAGAAGTTGGGTTTCATGACTGATCATCGTTTTATTATCGGTGTTCAGATAGTATTAAGCATCATACTTATGATTAGTATCATATTTGTAAAAGTTTTACCCATGCGTTATTTGATAGTGATTGGTTCTTTCTTGGCAGTACTTGCACTACTTGTCTATTTAGTCGCAAAACCAGGACCTATCGTATCTAGAAAGGTACAGAAAAGACCTCTTGCAGGTAAGATTATTTCTATTGTTATTAGTATATTCTTAATTATAGGATGTATCTTTATCCAGTCTGGTAAAGCAGCCTACAATAAAGTAACTAGCGAATATGATTATGTAACATATTCACTCGTAGTTAGAAAGAATAGTAAATATAAAAAGATGGATGATCTCTTAAAGAAGACAGTAGGATATAATCCTAATGGAACTAAAATAAATGAAGCATTGAACCGTTTAAGTAAGAAAGTATCTAACTATGGTGTGAGTGAGTTATATGGTGTAGAAGCAATTGTAGATGCCTTATATGATAAAAAGGTAGATGCAATACTCATTAATGAAGGTTCTAGAGATCTAGTTACAGACTATAAAAAGAACTTTGATAAAGATACAAGAGTGATTTGGACAACAAAGTTTAAATCATACAATAAGATTAAAGAAGAAAAGACATTGGATGTATTAAAGAATCCTTTCTGTGTATATATTTCTGGTATTGATTCTCGTGGAAGTGTACAGGAAGTATCACGTAGTGATGTAAATATCTTAATGACTATTAATGTTCCTGAACATAAAGTATTATTGACTAGTATTCCTAGAGATGCTTATGTGACTTTAGCAGATGCTTCTCAGAAAGATAAACTCACACATTCTGGTTTAACAGGTACACAAAATACAGTTAAGACAGTAGAAAACTTCTTAGACGTAGATATTAGCTATTATGCAAGAGTTAACTTTGAATCATTAGTAGAAGTAGTAGATGCCTTAGGTGGTGTTGATGTTTATTCAGATAAAGACTTATCTGCATGGAATGGACAGCCTATTAAAGAAGGATGGAACCATATGAATGGTCAAATGGCTTTAGCCTTCTCTAGAGAAAGACATGCCTATACTACAGGTGATCGTCATAGAGCACAGAACCAGCAGGCAGTTTTACAGGCTATTATTAGAAAGATGGCAAGTCCTGCAATCATTACTCATTATACTGATATCTTAAAATCTATTGAGGGTACATTTGTGACTGATATGCCGATGAATGAAATGGCTAGAATTGCGAATGATCAGTTAAATACTAATGCTTCATGGTCATTCCAGTCTTCTATGGTAGCAGGTAATGGTCTTATGATGAAGGGTGGATATTATATGCCTGATACAAGACTTTATTACCTTATTCCTGATGAAAATAGTGTAGAACAGAATAAACAGTATATTAAGAAAATGTTGAAGGGTGAAGAATTCACTGTAGAGTAAGCAGACGAAAGTCTGCTTTTTCTTTTTTCTCATTCAGAAGCTTCAAACAGATGTATATATTGACTTTAGTTTGATTGTAAATTATAATGGAGACGAAAAGAGGAACAGCCAGTAAGCGGTTGTCCTTGGATTTGTTTTTAGTAAATGACTACCTCAAACTTTACCAGGGAGCGAGGTAGTTATTTTTTTACGTTCTTATCAATAATGATAAGAAGTAATCTAACAACAAGTGTTAATAAAGACATGATCAGTGTTAAACATGTCAACACAATCATGACTATTTCATACGTTGTCATTAGGCATCACCTCCGTTTTCAACTTAAAAGAAGAATTACGAAGGGTTGCGTACCTTCGTCATAACGACCAAGGATAACCACCTACCGTATACGGCTGTTCCATGTCTGAATTATATCATAGAAATCTATCGGTAGGAATAAGTTGTTAATTATTACAGTTCTGAAATAAACATTAATATATTGGTATGATATTGATATGAGAAATTCTCAGATTAATCCTAAAAAGATGTATATATTGACTTTACTTTGATTCTAAACTATAATGAAGACGAAAAGAGGAACAGCCAGTAAGCGGTTGTCCTTGGATTTAAGAGTAGAAAATAACTACCTCAATTTTCCCGAGACGAGGTAGTTATTTTTTTGCGTTCTTATCAATGATGACAAGAAGCAATCTAATAACGATACTTAATAATGATATGATCAATGTCAGAAAAGATGACATAATCATGATTATTTCGTATGTAGTCATTAGGCATCACCTCCGTTTTCAACTATTAAAAGAGAAATGCGAAGGAATGCGTCCCTTCGTCATGACGACCAAGGATAACCACCTACCGTATACGGCTGTTCCATGTCTGAATTATACCATGAAAATCTATAGCTTGGAATAAGTTGTTAATTATTACAATTCCGTAATATATACTAATATTGGTATGAATCAAATGCTACAAATTCTATGATTAGTCCCGAACAAATGTATAAATTGACTTTGTTTTGAACGTAAACTATAATGAATATGAAAAGAGGAACAGCCAGTAAGCGGTTGTCCTTGGATTTAAGTTGAGAAAATAATTACCTCAAACTTTGCCAGAGACTGAGGTAGTTATTTTTTTGCATTCTTATCAATGATGACAAGAAGCAATCTGATCACAATACTGATATGATAAATTTTAAAAAAGATAACTGATACAAATTATTGTTATGATGATGCATCTTAAATGAGTGGTATATATTAATGTTTCTCTCATTTTTTCTATTTGTTTGTGTAAAGAATTTTTTTGTGTTAACATGACGATGTAAGGAATTTCATTGTAGAAGGAGAATAAGAAATGGAAAGTGTATTAGATAATATTACTGTGCTATATGATCAGTTATTTGATGCTGAAAAGAAGATTGCGAAGTATATATTAAATAACCCAAAAGAAGTCGTAGATATGACTGTATCTGAACTTGCAGAAACAAGTGATGTATCTATTGCATCTGTATCTAGATTTTGTCGTAAGGTAGGTTTAAAAGGTTTTGCCCAGTTAAAGATTTCTTTAGCACAGGAATTAGTGGATACACATAAGAGTGGTGAAGTATCTAATGAAATATCAGTAGAGGATATACCACAATCATTACAGAATATTCTTGCGAATAAGATTACTGAACTCAAACAGACAGTAAATCAGATCAATACAGACGAATTTAAAGCGATTTTAGAGGGTATTAGAGATGCTTCTAGGGTACAGATAGTAGCGGTAGGAAATACGATTCCTGTGGCTATTGATGCAGCTTTTAAGTTTAATGAATTAGGTATACCTACAACTGCAGGTACTATATGGGAAACACAGTTATCTTATTCTTTTACTTTAGGTAAAGGAGATGTACTTATTGCAATTAGTAACTCTGGTGAATCAGATAAAGTATTAGAAGCAGTTAAGATAGCCAATAAGAATGGGGCTATGACTTTAGGTATTACTAATAGTGCTCTTTCTGCCATCGGAGAAGAAGTACAATATCATATTACGACTGCAACAAGAGAAAAACTTTTTCTTGATGAGTTCTGTTTTTCTAGAGTTTCTGCAATGACTGTTATAGAGGTTATATTCTTATTCTTAACAGTGATGGTAGAGAATGCACATAAGTCTATGATCCAGTGTGAAGAGATGTTTGCGGTAGATAAGAGATAATATATTAGTATAGTGACCGATAACAGAAAAAGTATGATAAAGATGTTTTTACATCTAATTATCATACTTTTTTAGCATTATATAAAGTAAAATATTTACATGAAATCTATTGACAAAGAAAACCTTTACATCATATAATAACGCTGTAATAAAAAGATTTTTATAAGAAAAGGAGACTATGTAAATGATTTACACAATTACTTTTAATCCTGCATTAGATTATGTTATTACAGTTGATCATTTCCAACAGGGATTAGTCAACAGAGTATGCGAAGAACATATCTTCTGTGGAGGTAAGGGCATTAATGTTTCCGCAATTCTTAAAGAGTTAGGTTATGAATCTGAAGCTTTAGGTTTTGTAGCTGGTTTTACTGGTGATGAAATTGTACGTCGTGCTAAGAGCGAGTATGATATCAAGACTGATTTCATCAAGGTAGAAAAAGGTATGTCACGTATTAATGTAAAGATGCGTAGTGATGAAGAAACAGAAATCAATGGTATGGGACCTCAAATCACTGATGAAGATGTAGAAAAGTTATTCAAAAAGCTTGATACATTAAAAGAAGGTGATGTATTAGTTCTTTCTGGTTCTATTCCTAAATGCATCAGTCCTAGAATCTATGAAGAAATTCTAGAAAGATTACAGGACAAGGGTATTTTGTTTGTAGTAGATGCAACTGGGCAGCTATTAGTTAATGTATTAGCTTATCATCCATTCTTGATTAAGCCTAATAATCATGAAATTGAAGAAATCTTTAATGTTAAGTTAGAAACTGAAGAGGATCTAGTGAAGTATGCAAATAAGCTACGGGAAATGGGTGCTCGTAATGTATTGATTTCACTAGCTGGTGATGGTTCTTTATTAGTAGATGAAAATGGCAATACACATCGTTTAGGTGTATGTAAGGGTACAGTAAAGAACTCCGTAGGTGCTGGTGATTCTATGGTAGCTGGTTTTGTGGCTGGTTATTTAAATAATGGAGATTATGATGAAGCTTTAGCACTTGGTACTGCATGTGGTGGAGCAACAGCATTCTCATATTCACTTGCGAAAAGAGACTTCATTGATGAATGTCTCGCACAATTAAAGGGAGAATAAACAATATGAAAATTACTGAGTTATTGGACTTAAAGGGCATTGAATTAAATGTCTCAGTCAGTTCAAAAGATGAAGCAATCAACAAGCTTATTGATTTAATGTGTGCAACTGGTAAGATCTCAGACAAGGATGCATACAAAGAAGGTATTTTAGCCCGTGAAGCATTGACTTCTACTGGTATTGGTGAAGGAATTGCGATTCCTCATGCTCAGGTTGCAGCAGTTAAAGCACCAGGGTTAGCAGCTATGACTGTGCCTAGTGGTGTAGATTATGAATCATTAGATGGTCAGCCTGCTCACTTATTTTTTATGATTGCGGCTCCAGCTGATGGAGGAAGCACTCATTTACAGGCATTAGCTAAGTTATCCGCATTATTAATGGATGAAGGTTTCCGTAAAGATTTATTAAATGCGAAGACTCCAGAAGAATTCTTAAGCATGATCGATAAGAAGGAAGCAGAAAAAGATGCTGAAGAAGCAAAAGAAGCAGAAGCTCCAGTCACTACTGGATATAAAGTATTAGCTGTTACTGCATGCCCTACAGGTATTGCGCATACTTTCAAGGCTGCAGAAAACTTAACTAAAGCAGGTGAGAAGATTGGTTATCCATTAAAGGCAGAAACAAACGGTTCTGAAGGTATTGGAAATGCCTTAACTGCAGAAGAAATTAAAGCATGTGATGGTATTATCGTTGCAGCTGATAAGAACGTAGAAATGGCTCGTTTTGATGGTAAGCCAGTATTAATCGTTCCAGTCACTGAAGGAATCCGTCATCCTGAAGAATTAATTAATAAGATTAAAAATGGTGAAGCACCTATCTATCATGCAAGTGCTGATGCTAAAGAAGCTGTATCAAATGAAAGTGCTGGTAGAAGCTTCTATAAGCACTTAATGAATGGTGTAAGTCATATGTTACCATTCGTAGTAGCTGGTGGTATCATGATTGCCATCTCATTCTTAGTAGATGATAAGAGTGCAGGGGCTAAGTTTGGTTCTTCTACTCCTCTAGCTGCTTGGTTTAATAATATGGGTAACGTATCATTTGGTATGATGTTACCAATCCTTTCTGGATTTATCGCTATGTCTATTGCGGACCGTCCTGGTTTAGCTGTAGGTTTTGCAGGTGGTTTACTTGCTAAATCTGGTGCAACATTCTTAGATCCTAGTGCTGCAAAAGTAGCTGCAACACCTGGTTTCTTAGGTGCATTACTATATGGTTTTGTAGCTGGTTATATTATTCTATTACTTAAGAAGTTATTCAAAGGCTTACCAAAATCATTAGATGGTGTTAAACCTATCCTTTTATATCCATTACTTGGTGTATTTTGTATGGCAATCTTTGCAAGTGCAATCAACCCATTAATGTCTATCATCAACCAGGCCTTAACTAACTTCCTAAGTGGTTTAGGTAACTATGGTATTATTCTTGGTGTTGTTGCAGGTGGTATGATGTCTATCGATATGGGTGGTCCATTCAATAAGGCTGCTTATGTCACAGCTACAGGATTACTTGCAAGTGGTAACTATATCTTAATGGCGGCTGTTATGGCTGGTGGTATGGTACCTCCTCTTGCTATTGCACTATCTACTACATTCTTCAAAGATAAATGGACTGAAGAAGAAAGAAATGCTGGATTAGTTAACTATATCATGGGATTATCATTTATCTCTGAAGGGGCTATTCCTTTTGCTGCTAATGATCCAATCCATGTTATTCCATCATGCGTAATTGGTTCAGCTATTGCTGGTGGTTTATCAGTTGCTTTCAATTGTCAATTAAGAGCACCTCATGGTGGTGTATTCGTTATTGCGACAGTAAGCAACTGGCCAATGTATTTAGTATCAATCATTATTGGTGCAGTAGTAGGCTGCTTAATCCTTTCTACATTAAAGAAAAATAAGTAACAGAAATACAGGAATATGTTGAAAAGGCTTACAACATATTCCTTTTTTTGTGCACCAATAGTATAAAAAAGCGCTTTAAAAGTAAAAAACTTAAAAATTATGAAATATATAATTATTTCATGCAATTATACCGATTTTTTTTACATAATTGTAAATTTATGTGATAGAATATGACATGACGTATTAAAAGGGGTGAACTTATGATTGATATACATAGTCATATCCTTCCTCTTGTAGATGATGGATCTAGTAGTGTAGATATGAGTCTAGATATGTTGGACGAGGCGTATAGAGATGGTACGAAAGAAATTGTCTTAACGCCACATTTGGCCTATGCATATGGTTTTGAGAATCCGAACTATAAAATTAAAGAACTCTTTAGTCAATTTAAAGATATAGTAGAGGATGTCGGTATTCCTATTAAGATGTATTTAGGCTGTGAGTTCTTATATAGGTCTCATGAGTCTTTTGAAAGACACTTTGAAGACATTACAACATTAAATGATACAAAGTATCTTTTAATGGAGTTCTATTTTGATGTAGAAGAAGAATTGATTCTTGAAGCAGTACAAGATGTATTGGATAAGGGTTATATTCCTGTAGTCGCTCATCCTGAACGTTTTGAAGCAATTCAGATTAATCCTGATATTGCAGTAGAAATAGTCAACAGGGGTGGTTATTTACAGATGAATAAAGGTTCAATACTTGGAGACTATGGATCATTAGTAAAAGAGACAGTATACAATGTCATTAAGTTAAGAATTGACAGCTATCAAGGCATACAAACAAAATGTATGCCTTTTTTATTTTCTCTTGACAAAAGCCCAAAAATGTGAGGCCAATAATCAATATTT
>ERZ773185.1229-NODE-1229-length-19860-cov-3.753244_pt1 | contig 19860 bp, 18 predicted proteins | sample MGYA00580531_ERZ773185 | MGnify/ENA primary metagenome ERZ773185 (study PRJEB29015, sample SAMEA2737799) | human gut metagenome | biome: human gut; feature: human-associated habitat; material: faeces | place: China | collected 2012 ...
CCAAATGCCTGCTAAACGGCACGCCAAAAGCAAAGAGAAGCACAGTGCCGCCGTTGGGCGAGAAGATCGGATCTTGGCCTTATTCGAGTCCGCCCGCGTGGTATTTTTCCAAGAGCAAGAAAAGGAAAAGCGCTGATTTACCTCTAACGTAAGCAAACGAAAACACATTTCCATCACATTTGTGAGTCCGGCGACCAAGGGAGAAGAGCATGACCGCGTTGTCACCCGAAGAGCGTCGCATTGCCATTCTCCAGATGCTCGAGAGGGACGCCTCGGTGCAGGTGACCCAGATCGCCGATGCGTTCGGCGTCTCCCGGGTGACCGCGCGCACCGACCTCGACGCGCTCGCGCGCGATGGAAAGCTGCGACGCACCCATGGCGGCGCCACGTCCCTCTCCCGTACCCTCACCGTCTCGGTGCAGGACAGGCGCATCAACCTCAACGTGGACGCCAAGCGCAGGATTGCCCGGCGTGCGGCGTCCCTCGTGGAGGAGGGGGACTCCATCCTCGTGGACTCTGGGACCACGTCCCTCGAGTTCGTGAGGGCGCTCTCGGGCCTCGCGGGCATCACCGTGGTCACGGACGACTTCACCATCGCCGATTTCGTGGACCGATCCATGCCGGCGACCGACGTCATCATGCTCGGAGGGGCGCTGCGCAAGGGTCACCGCTACACGGACGGCCCCCTCGCGCTGGCCTCGCTTTCGCGCCTGCACCCGGACAAGGCCTTCGTCACGCCGACGGCCTACGCCCCCGGCCGCGGTCTTCTTACCAACAACCAGGCCATGGCAGAGCTTAAGCGGGCCTTCCTGGCCTGTGCCGAGAAGACCTACATACTCATGGACGCCAGCAAGGTGGGCGCTCGCGGCCTCATGTGGTTCGGCACGCTGGCGGAGTGCGACGCCGTTGTCATGGACGCGGACCCCGAGGGCAGGGTTGCCGCGGAGCTGGAGGAGATGAGCACGGAGCTGCTGCTCTAACTGGCCGTTTGCGTTTCTTTGTCTTTTGCTTCTCGCATTGTCCAAAAAGCAAAGCCAGGGCCGACATGGTTCTTTTCAGGTTGCCCTGGGCGGGCAACAAACGCCAGCCCATGAGCGTGCAGCCAATCATTTTGCAGGTGAGAAAAGATACCAGTTGGTGTCAACCTCTTCATAAAATGCAAAGAATGGGAAAGCTCACTTACTTGTCTTTTCTAATGAAAATCAAATCAATTCGAAACGTATCTAAGTCAAAGTACCAGTTAAATAAGCCAGTCCACCTGAACGGTATGAATTTAGCCGCAAGCGGTCAAAACGCAAAAATTTGCAGTTCCCGTGAAGATGGAGGCTCTGACTCGGGCCATAATGGCACCACTGAGCATGACGTTATAACCAGTTAACAACCACTCAACACGAGGAAACGTTCGGGGTACTTGCTTGAAACCAGGGTCCCGTAGGTTCTTCTCGTACAGCAGCTACGCGCCATCGGCGTTTAAGGAGACTAAGAATGGTCGGATGCATTCTCACGGGGCACGGTTCGTTTGCCGATGGTCTGGGCGGTGCCCTCGAGATGGTGGGCGGCCCGCAGCAGTGCTTTGAGACCGTGACCTTCTATGAGGACGAGGCGGCCGAGTTCCCCCAGAAGATCGCCGACGCGATCGCGGCCCAGGCGGCCGCCTGCGACGGCGTCCTGGTCTTCTGCGACCTGATGGGTGGCACCCCCTTCAACCAGGCGATGATGAACGCGGCCACGATTCCCGGCGTCGAGGTGGTCACCGGCGCAAACCTCCCCATGCTGCTCGAGACCCTCTCGACCCGCATGCCCGAGAGCACGCTTGACGAGCTCGTTGAGTGCGCCGTCGCCGCGGGTCGGATGGGCGTCGACCACCGCAAGCTTGAGGTCGCGAACGACTCCGACGACGACTTCGGCGAGGAGGATGGTCTCTAATGCCCGAGAACTTCATGGAGAACATCCTGGCCTCCTCCATTGTCTTCCTGGTCTTTCTTGCCGTTATCGGCATCATCTTCACGATTCTGAACTACCGCCGCATGAGCAAGCAGAAGGACTACTACAAAGACGTCCACACCGAGCTCGAGACGGGCAAGATGGTGGCCTTCTCCAACGGCCTCATCGGCACTCTCAAGCGCGTTGGCAAGGAGACCTGCGACATCGAGGTCAAGTCCGGCGCGGTCATCGAGGTCTCGCGCTACGCCATCCAAGAGGTCATCAAGTAGCTCGGGCGAGTGCCCAAAGGCTTCGAGTGGGATTCAAAGTTCGTCAAGAAGCGCCCCAAGAAGGGCGTAGGAAGAGAGGAACACATCATGGCAGAGCCCAACATCGTTCTCGTGCGCATCGACAACCGCCTCATTCACGGCCAGGTCGCCACTCAGTGGACCAGCACCGTGGGCGCCAACCTCATCCTGGTAGCTAACGACGAGGTATCTGGCAACAAGATGCGCCAGAACCTCATGAACATGGCCGCTCCCCAGGGCGTCGCCACGCGTTACTTCTCCATCCAGAAGACCATCGATGTCATCCACAAGGCCGCTCCCCGTCAGCACATCTTCATCGTGGTGGAGAACCCCGAGGACGCCCTGCGCCTCGTCGAGGGCGGCGTGCCCATCAAGAAGCTCAACATCGGCAACATGCACATGTCCGAGGGCAAGCGTCAGGTGGCCACCTCCGTGGCCGTCGACGATGCCGACGTTGCCGCGTTCAAGAAGCTCCAGGAGCTGGGCGTTGAGCTTTCCATCCAGCGCGTCCCGTCCACTCCCGTTGAGGCGACCGACAAGCTCTTCTCGTAGCCGCCTACCAGCGTAAATAGCTCCAAGAAGGAGGGGGTAAACACCCCACCCGCGCGGTAGCTTACGCTTTTTACTTTAGGTTTTGATCCGCGAGAGCGGTCAAACATAGCACACTGGTTTCCCGGAAGGGAAAGACAAAAGAAAGGAGGAGCAAAGATGGAATACTCAGTCATCCAGGTCGCACTGGTCTTCGTGGTCACGTTCATCGCGGCTATCGATCAGTTCAGCTTCCTCGAGTCTCTGTATCAGCCGATCGTCACTGGCATGGTGGTCGGCCTCATCCTGGGCGATGTCACCACCGGCCTCATCGTTGGCGGCACCTACCAGCTGATGACCATCGGTAACATGCCGATTGGAGGTGCCCAGCCCCCCAACGCCGTCGTCGGCGGCATCATGGCTGCGGTGCTCGCAATCTCCCTGGACCTCGACCCGAACGCGGCCGTTGCGATGGCCATCCCGTTCTCGCTCCTGGGCCAGTACGGCGTGACCCTGATCTTCACCATCATGTCCCCCCTGATGTCCAAGGCTGATCAGTACGCTGCTGAGGCCAACCCCAAGGGCATTGAGCACATCAACTACCTCGCAATGTGCCTCCTCGGCCTCATCTTCGGCATCGTCGTCACCCTGTTCTTCATCGGTGGCGCCACCATGGGCCAGGCCGTCGTCAACGCCATCCCCAAATGGCTCTCCGCTGGCCTCTCCGCCGCCGGTGGCATGATGCGCTTCGTGGGCTTCGGCATCCTGCTCAAGTTCATGATGAGCCGCGACATGTGGGGCTTCTACTTCATGGGCTTCGGCCTCGCCCTCGTCGTGGGCAACATCCCGGCTCTTGCCACCCCTGCTCTGCTCATCCTGGCCTTCATCGGCTTCGGCATCGCTTTCTGGGACTTCCAGCAGCAAACCGAGCTGAAGGGTGCCGTTGCTCTTGAGGACGGAGGTGAGGAGGATGGCATCTAACGCCACGACCTATAAGAACCTCACGCCGGCTCCTGATCTCGATCAGAAGACCCTGAACAAGATGGCCTGGCGTTCCTGCTTCCTGCAGGCGTCCTTCAACTACGAGCGCATGCAGGCCGCTGGCTGGCTGTACTCCATCCTCCCGGGCCTGGAGAAGATCCACACCGACAAGGATGACCTTGCCACCTCCATGACCCACAACATGGAGTTCTTCAACATCCACCCGTTCCTGGTCACGTTCGCCATGGGCATCTGCCTGTCCCTTGAGCAGAACAAGGCCGACATCCCGACCATCCGCGCCGTCCGCGTCTCCCTCATGGGCCCGCTCGGCGGCATCGGCGACGCCCTCTTCTGGATGACCCTCGTGCCCATTCTGGCTGGCATTACCTCCCAGATGGCCATCGCTGGCAACATCGCCGGCCCGATCGTCTTCCTGCTCATCTTCAACATCATCCAGTTCGCCATTCGCTTTGGCCTGATGAACTGGTCCTACAAGATGGGCACCCAGGCAATCGACGCCCTCATGGACAACATGAAGGCGTTCACCCGCGCGGCCTCCATCCTCGGCGTCTTCGTCGTTGGCTGCCTGACCGTCACCATGGGCGGCACCCAGATTGCCCTGACCATCCCCAACGGCTCTTCTGAGTCCTACGTGGCGCACACCGCCGTCGTCTCCAACGACGAGGTCTCCGACTTCGAGGTCATCTCGAAGAACGATGAGGGCGTCACTACGTCCGGCATGGTCGACGCCGAGGGCAACGCCCTCAAGACTGTCGACGCCGAGGGCAACAAGGTCGTCGCCGGCGCTACCGACCTGGGCAACGGCATGAGCGAGATCACCTACATGGAGATGGTGGAGACCCCGGTCACCGTTGACTTCGCCTCCATCCTCGACAGCATCTGCCCGAAGCTCATCCCGCTCGCGCTCGTCATGCTGCTCTACTACCTCTTCGCCAAGCACAACTTCACGCCTATGAAGGGCATCGTCCTCATGCTCGTCCTGGGCATCGTTGGCGGGTTCTTCGGAATCTGGGCTTAGCGACTAGGCTTTGCACCAATGGGAGGCGCGTGGGTTTCTCCCCACGCGCCTCTATTTTTCCTAATCGGCATTGGCCGCGCGGTATATTCAGACTGCATGCGTCGTAGCTCTCGACACAAGACGAGAAGCCCGCGTACGGGGCGTGCTCTGCATATATGCGTGCAGAGGAAGAGAGTGGCTGGAAGGAGGTTCCGTGGGTACGGGGGCAAGGAAGCAGCCGCTGTACGACCAGCTAGTTGACGTCTTGACCGACAAGATCGAGAACGAGCTCGAGCTGGGAGACATGCTGCCCTCTGAGCGCGAGCTCACCATTCGTTATGGGGTCTCTCGCACTACGGTACGCCTGGCGCTGCGCGAGCTCGAGGACATGGGACTCGTGGTGCGCAGGCATGGCAAGGGGACGTTCGTCGCTAGCAACTCGAGGAAGCCGGCCGACCTTGCCGGCACCTACAGCTTCACGGAGCAAATGAGAAGCATGGGCCGAGAGCCCAGAAGCCAGGTGCTCGAGTTCGAGGTGCGCGAGGCCACCAAGTTCCTGGCCGCCCAAATGGGCGTGAGCCTGGGCCAGCGCGTTTATCGCATGCGCCGCCTGCGCCTGGCGGACGACGTGCCCATCATGGTTGAGCGTACCTATCTGCCGGCAGCGCAGTTCATCGGCCTCACGCGCGAGCGCCTTTCTAGCACACCGCTCTACGACGTGGTGGAGCAGGAGTACAACCAGAAAATCAAGGTCGCCGAGGAGGCCTTCAGCGCCCGCGCCGCCAACGCGGACGAGGCGAGGCTCCTGGAGATAGGGGAGGGCGACCCGGTCCTGCACCTGGTTCGCACCACCCACAACGACAAGAACGAGATTATCGAGTACACCCGCAGCGTCGCGCGGGCGGACCAGTTCGAATACACCATCAAGCACGTGCGCGGATAGCCTCGCGCCTGGGGCGCCGCGCTTCCAAAGGCCATAGTTTCCGGACCCGGGCCCTGCCCGGCCAGGAGGAGGGAGTTTCAATGTTCGAAATCGATGCGGAGACCCTGAAGACCATGGGTGCCGAGATCACCACCCGCGAGATCAGGCAGCAGCCCGAGCTCTGGGAGGACACTCTCAAGATCTATGACGACAACGCCGAGGCCATCGCCGCCTTCCTGCAGCGGGCGGAGGCCCTGGGCGGCGCCGAGCGCACCCACGTCGTCTTCACCGGCGCGGGTACCTCTGCCTATGTGGGCGATACCTGCACCCCCTACCTGCGCCGCCACGGCGACAACGCCAAGTTCCGCTTCAGTGCCATCGCCACGACCGACATCGTGTGCGCCCCTCTCGACTACCTGCGTCCCGAGGATCCCACCGTGCTGGTCTCCTTTGCCCGCAGTGGCAACAGCCCCGAGTCCCTTGCGGCGGTCGAGCGCGCGGGGCAGGTCGTGAACAACATCCTGTTCCTCAACATCACCTGCGCTCCCGAGGGCAAGCTCGCCCAGCAGTTCAAGGACGACGACCAGAACCTCACCATCCTCATCCCGGGTGCCAACGACCAGGGCTTTGCCATGACCGGCAGCTACTCCTGCATGGAGCTCATGGCGACCATGATTTTCGACACCGCCTCCCACGACGAGAAGGCCGCCTGGGTGGCCCAGATCGCCGCCATGGGCCGCGACGTCGTCAAGCGCGAGCCCGAGATCCAGAAGTGGGTTAGCTCCGACTTCAACCGCATCACGTATCTGGGTTCCGGCTCCTTCGCCGGCGAGGCCCGCGAGTGCCAGCTCAAGATCCTCGAGCTCACCCACGGCCTCATTGCAACCTCCTTCGACTCCTCCATGGGCTATCGTCACGGGCCGAAGTCCTTCGTCGACGACAAGACCCTCGTCTTTGACCTCGTCCACAACGACCCCTACACCCGCCAGTACGACCTGGACATCCTGAACGAGATCGCCGGCGACGAGATCGCCCTGCACACCGTTGCCATCCAGCAGGACGGCGCCACCAAGTTCGAGGGCGAGTCCTTCACCTTTGGCTCTGAGTACGGCCCGCTGCCTGAGGCCTACCTCGCCCTGCCGTACGTCATGGTCGCGCAGACTGTGTCGCTCCTGACCTCGGTCAAGGTCGGCAACACCCCGGACACCCCGAGCCCCAGCGGCACCGTCAACCGCGTGGTCAAGGGCGTCACCATTCACCCCTTTGAGGCCTAGGGAGGTAAGAGCATGGGCGCGTTTGCCGTCAAGGCGGACAAGTTCGTCCTCCCGGGATGCCTTAAGGGGCCGGGCTACCTGACCGTGGCCGATGGTGTCTTTGGCACGTACGCCGAGGAGGCTCCCGAGGGCGTCGAGGTCGTTGACCTCTCCGGGAAGTGGGTGGCCCCCGGCTTTGTAGACACGCACATCCACGGCTTCTTCAACCACGCGACCACGGACTGCGACCCCGAGGGCATCAACATCTCGAGCCGCGAGCTCGCCCGTCGCGGAACTACGAGCTGGCTGCCCACGACCTTCACCGAGTCAGTCGAGAGCATCGGCCGCGCCTGCAGGGCCATCGCGGAGGCCGACGAGTCTCGCGGAGACGACTTCGTGGGTGCCCACATCCAGGGCATCTACCTCGAGGGCCCCTTCTTCACTAGCAAGCATGTTGGCGCGCAGAACCCCGCGTACCTCATCGACCCCAGCTATGAGGCCTTCTCCGAGTGGCAGCGCCTCTCGGGCGGCCGCATCAAGAAGAGCGCCCTGGCGCCCGAGCACGACGGGTCCATGGAGTATATCTCCGCGCTTGCCGCGGAGGGGGTCGTTACCTGCATCGGCCACTCTGACGCAACGTATGCTGAGTCCCTGGCGGCCGTCAACGCCGGCGCGTCCTGCTTTGTGCACACCTACAACGGCATGCGCGGCCTTCACCACCGCGAGCCGGGCATCGTCGGATGCGCAATGACGACTCCGGAGACGTTCGCCGAGGTCATCGCCGACGGTCACCACGTCATGCCCGCCGCTGTCAATGCGCTCGTGCGTGCCAAGGGCTGGGACCACGTCGCGCTCATCACCGACTGCCTGGGCTGCGGCGGCATGCCCGAGGGCGAGTACATGAGCGGCGGCTTGCCCGTCGTCATGCGCGACGGTGCCTGCTACCTCGCAAACGGCAGCAGCCTTGCCGGTTCCATCGCCACGCTTGACAGCGTGGTCAAGAACGTCTTTGACTGGGGCATCGTCACCGCTGAGCAAGCCATCCGCATGGCAACCGAGGTTCCGGCTCGCTCCGCCCACATCGACGGCGCGTGCGGCTTCATTGCCCCGGGCCGCGCGGCCGACTTTGTGGCGCTCGATCCCGACCTCACGCTCTCCGCGACGTATATGGCGGGCAAGCTCGTGGAGTAGCCCCACGCAGGTCAAAGTAGGCCCTGCAAAGAAGAGCGCCTCCCCGTGTCCTTGGGCACGGGGAGGCGCTCGTTCGTTCTTCTTCGTAGGCGCCGGGGCCGGTGGCCCCGGGCGTGTTTGCTAATGGCGGTCGATGAAGCCGAAGATGGTCCCGTAGTAGAGCTCGGGGTCGGCCATGGCGGCGCAGCAGTGGCCGGCGGAGGGGACCTGCAAGAGCTCGTGGTCTATGCCGGCGGCCGTTGCGGCCTCGTCAAGACGCACGGCGTTGTAGGGAGCGACCAGCTGGTCGTCCGCACCGTGGATGAAGAGGAGAGGCGCCTGCGCATGGGTCACGGCGTCGACGGCGCTGGGCTCGGCGATGTCGTAACCGCCCTTGCGGGAGCGGAAGATGAGCCGGACCACGTCCAGGAGCGGGTGCGCCGGAAGCGCCTTGCCGTTTACCCCGAGAGTACCCATGACGTGGATGGCCTCATTCCAGAAGTCGGCGAAGGCCGAGTCGCTGACAACGGCCTTGACCTGCTGCGGAAGGTCCTTCTCGCCAGCTGCTTCGAGGACCGCGGCGCCGCCCAGGGAGCTGCCCATGAGAATGATGCCGGAGCCCTCGCCGGATCGCTCGGCGAGCCAACGGCACCACTGGACGAGGTCGCGGCGCTCGAGGTGGCCGCCGCCGATGACGGTCCCACCGGAGTCGCCTTGCGCGCGCATGTCGATGAAGAGCAGGTTGTAGCCCCTCTCGGCAAAGTGGCGAGCAATCCCGAGGCCGTTCTTCCAGCCGCCGCCAAAGCCGTGGGCGTAGATGAGCCAGTTCGCGGACCCGGGGTTCGACTCGAGGAGGTGCCCCACGAGGCGAAGGCCGTCCTCGGAGGTGATGCTCACCTCATCGAAGCTCGTGCGAACTTCGTCGAACCAGGCCTTCGTTGCCGCGGACTCGGTCTTGCGGTTGGCCTCGGCCACCGCGAGCTCGGGCTTGCTCAGAGCTTTGTTCGCGATGGCGAACGCCTTCTCGGCCTCGGGCCCAAAGCTCTCTGCGGAGGCCTGGGGAAAGAAGGCGCACCTCGTGCCGTCCATGAACTGGGTCACGACGTTGTTTGCCATAGCAATGATGGCCAGGCAGGGGACGATGCCAAAGACGATGAGGCCGATGCCCACCGCGACCTGGCCCGAGGATATGCAGAACGCGCCGGCGGCGACGAGGCACGCCATGAAGCCGGCGAGGCTCGCTACGCTCGACCAGCTCGCTTTTTCGACGGGCGTCTTCCCGGCGTTCTTTATGCGGTCCTCGTAGAGCCTGGAGCTCTTCTCCACGGGTTTCCTGCCAAATGGCTTCCCGATGGGCATGGTGGGTCCTCTCGTCGGGGATTAATAAGCAAACTATCAGTATACCCTCGGGCCGCGGCGGTCGAGGGGTGGTCGCGGTCGCCGGGCGTCCTTGGCTGGCTAGCGTACAAAATAACGGACGCCCTTCTCGCCAACTGCGCAAACGCAGGCGAGAAGGGCGTCCTGGTCGTTATTTTGTACGCTAATGGCGGGGCTGGCGCCAATGGCGGGCTGCCGTCCGTGCGGCCGCTCCTACCACACCGTCATGGGCCAGTCCTGGGCGGCGGCGCAGATGGTGAGGTGGCCGTCGGGCGTGCGGGCCTCGGTGAAGGCGTCGTTTGCGGCGACGGCGCCCACGGCCTCGGCCAGCGTGCGCACGCAGGTGCTCGGACGGTTGTTCTCGTGCGAGAGGTGCATGGCCACCACGGTCTCGGTGTCCTCCTCCACCAGCTGTGTCAGCGCCTGGGCCGCCTGCGCGTTGGAAAGGTGGCCGCAAGCGCCGCCCACGCGCGCCTTGAGGTAGGCGGGATAGGGGCCGCTTGCCAGCATGCGCTCGTCGTGGTTGGACTCCAGCGCCAGGATGCGCATGCCGCGGAGTGCTTCCAGGGCCTCTTTGCCCAGGTGGCCGGTATCGGTGCAGTAGCCCAGGGCGTCGTCGTCGGTCTCAAAGCGGAAGCCCATGGGGTCGGGCACGTCGTGGTAGGCGGGAAAGGCCTGCACGCGCATGCCGGCCACCTCAAAGGCATCCGAGTGCCCCACCAGCTCAAACGGCAGCTCGGTCAGGTACTTGCGGGCACCCACGGTGCCCGCCGTGGCAATGAGCCGCCCCTTAAAGTGGTTACAGAAGACGGAGAGGCCCGCCACGTGGTCGGAGTGGTCGTGCGTGAGCACCACCGCCCGGACGCGACCCATGTCAACGCCCAGCTCCGCCGCCCGCTGCAAGAGCGCCCGGCGAGAAATGCCGCAGTCCACCAGGACCGAGCCCTCGGGCCCCTCCACCACGGCGGCGTTTCCCTTGGAGCCGCTGGCGAGGACGTGCAGGTGAATCTGTGGGGTCATGGCGGGCTTTCGACCTTTCTGCCCGGCGGGCGCGGTTGCCGTACACTCAAGGAATGCCCCTTGGGCGGGGCGCGGCCGCAGGGCCACGCGCTTCCTACCAGGGGCACGCAAACAGGTTACACGTAGGGGAGGACAAGATGCCGAGCGTTTCTAGGCGCTACCCGGCGGGGGGCAGCCGCTTTGAGCGGCCGAGCGCCCGCGTTGACCAGGAGCTGCGCGCCCCCGTGGTGCTCATGGTCTCCGGCGGCGCGGACTCCACGGCGCTGCTGGTGCTGGCCGCCACCTCCTCCCTGGACATTGACGACGGCCGTGGCTCCGCCCGCATTGCCCGCGAGCGCCTGCACGTCCTGCACGTCAACCACCAGCTGCGCGGCATTGACGCCGAGGAGGACGAGGAGTTTGTCCGCGGGCTGGCGGACCGCTACGGCATTCCCTGCACCGTCTGCCGCGCGGACGTGGCGGCGCTTGCCGCCCAGACGGACGGCAACGTCGAGAACTCCGGCCGCGAGCTGCGCTACCGCGAGGCAAACCGCCTGGCAAACGCCCTCTCCGCGGAGTTTGACACGCCCCGCTCCGCCGCGCGCATCCTGACCGCCCACACGGCCGACGACCGCGCGGAGACCTTCTTCATGAACGCCATCCGCGGCACGGGCGCCTCTGGCCTCTCGTCCATCCCGCGGCGGCGCAACCGCATCGTGCGGCCACTGCTGGACCGCACCCACGAGGACCTCTGCGACCTCCTGCGCATGCGCGGCATCGTCTGGCGAGAAGACCAGACCAATTCCGACACCCGCTACCTGCGCTCCTTTGTGCGCCATGAGGTCATGCCCCGCGTGAGGGCCAGGAACCCCCGCGTCACGGCGAGTCTGGCCAACACCTGCGACATCCTCTCGGAGGAGGACGCCTACCTCACCGCGGTCTCTTCCCGCACGCTGCGCGAGCTAACGCGCCGCAGCTCGGAGGGGGTGCTCACGCTGGACGCGGCCCGTCTGGCGGCATGCGAGGTGGCCATTGCCCGCCGTGCGGTGCGCCAGGCCATCCTGCTGGTGTGCCCGGACGCGCGCCTTGAGGCCCGCCACGTGGCCGGGGTCCTCGAGGTGGTCTCTGCGGGGGCGGGGTCGGTCACCATCCCCATGGGCGTGGACGCCCGTGTGGAGTACGGCCTGCTCACGCTGAGGGCCCGCGGGGCCGCGCCGGTGCCGGAGTCCGGCTGGCTGGACGTCCCCGGCCGCATGGCGCTGCCGGACGGCCGCGTGCTTGCGGCGCGCCTGCTGCCTGCGCCTGAGGCCACGGACGTTCCCGCGCTGGCCCGCAGCCACGGGCTTGAGTGGGAGGGCCAGTCGGTCCTGCTGGACGCGCAGGCCGCGGGCGTGGACGCCTCCCTGGGCGCAACGATCGGCGCGTGGACGGCCGGCGCGTACGTGTCCGACAGCTATCTGTCCGAGGTCGTGGGCTCCGAGTCAGGCGGCCGCCTGTGGGTCGACGTGCCGCACCCCGGCGACGTCATGTGCCCCTTGGGCATGCACGGGCAGAGCAAGAAGCTCTCGGACCTCATGGGCGAGGCCCACGTCCCGGTGGCGGAGCGGGCGGCTCAGCCCGTGGTGCACACCTCTCCTACCGGCTCGGTGGTGTGGGTGGCGGGCCTTCGCGCGGACGAGCGCATGCGCTGCACCCCGGCAACCAGACAGATGCTAGAATTAAGAATCCTGCCCGCCTAGCGGACCGGTGTCCGGCAGGCGCGGTATCCTAGGCACGCACGGCCGCCCAGGCGGCACGCAGAAACGCAGACCATCCCAGGAAGGGGACCTCATGGAGGCACTGCACCCGGACGTTTCCGAAGTCATTCTGAGCGAGGAGGACATCAAGTCCATCGTCAGCCGCATGGGTGCTGAGATCACGCGTGACTACAAGGACAAGAACCCCCTGCTGGTCACTGTCCTCAAGGGTGCCGTCATCTTCACGGCAGACATCATGCGCGCCATCGAGTGCCCGGTGGCCGTGGACTTCATGGCTGTCTCCAGCTACGGCGACGGCGTGAAGAGCTCCGGCGTGGTCCGCATCCTCAAGGACCTGGATGCCAAGATCGAGGGGCGCGACGTTCTCATCGTGGAGGACATCCTCGACTCCGGCATTACGCTGTCCTACCTCATCAAGATGCTCGAGTCCCGCAATCCCAAGTCCGTCAAGGTGGCCGCCTTCCTGGTGAAGGACGTCGAAGGCAAGAAGCCTGCCGTCCACCCGGAGTACGTGGGCACCCACGTGCCCGATGCCTTCATCGTGGGCTACGGCTTGGACTACGCGGAGCGCTACCGCAACCTTCCCTACATCGGAGTGCTCAAGCCTGAGGTCTACAGCTAACAGACACCACGACCCGCTCCGGCGGGTCGTTTGCTTACCTGGGCCTTCCGGCGAGAGGCACTTCTCGCCTGGCGGGCCGTCGCAACCACGTGCAGCAAGGAGCTCCACCAGTGTCAGACAAGAACGACAGCAAGCTTCCCAACATCCCGGGCGGCGAGGGCCCCAAGGACCCGCGCGTCAACGCCATCACGGCCATCCTGCTTCTGGCCGTGCTGGGCTACCTCGTCTTTGGCATGGGGTCCAACCCCTTTGCCGCCGGCGGTGCGGACACCCTGGCCACCAGCGACTTCGTGGCCGCCGTCAAGGACGACCGCGTGAAGGACGTGACCTTCAAGTACGCCGACGGCAGCCTCACGGGCACCTACTGGGCAAACGGCTCCGACAAGGGCTCCTCCTCGGCGCTCAAGAGCTTCAAGAGCGTCTACGTGGGCGCGGACTCCCTGGCGGAGCTCATGGCCGACCACCCAGGCACCACATACCGCATTGACACCAGCTCCGACGAGGTGCTGCAGACGCTGCTCTTCTCGGTGCTGCCCACCGTCATCATGCTGGTGGTCTTCATCTACTTCATGCGCCGCATGGGCAACCAGAACGGCCAGGCCATGTCCTTTGGCAAGACCAAGGCGCTGACGGCCGAGGGCGAGCGCCCCAAGGTCAAGTTCTCTGACGTCGCGGGCATCGACGAGGCCGTGGAGGAGCTCCAGGAGGTCCGCGACTTCCTCTCCGAGCCCGAGCGCTACCGCAAGATGGGTGCCAAGATCCCGCACGGCGTCCTTCTGGTGGGCCCTCCGGGAACCGGCAAGACCCTGCTGGCCAAGGCCGTGGCCGGCGAGGCGGGCGTGCCGTTCTTCTCCATCAGCGGCTCTGACTTTGTGGAGATGTTTGTGGGCGTGGGCGCCTCCCGCGTGCGCGACCTCTTCAAGCAGGCCAAGGAGGCCGCCCCCTGCATCATCTTCATCGACGAGATCGACGCCGTGGGACGCCAGCGCGGGGCCGGCCTGGGCGGCGGCCACGACGAGCGCGAGCAGACGCTCAACCAGCTGCTGGTAGAGATGGACGGCTTTGAGGACAACTCCGCCGTCATCCTCATCGCCGCCACCAACCGCCCGGACATCCTGGACCCGGCCCTGCTGCGCCCGGGCCGCTTTGACCGTCGCGTCACGGTGGACCGCCCCGACGTCTCTGGCCGTCAGAAGATCCTGGGGGTCCACGCGGCCAACAAGCCGCTGGCCTCCGACGTCGACCTTGAGCGCATTGCCAAGATCACCCCGGGCTTCACGGGCGCCGACCTGGCAAACCTCATGAACGAGAGCGCCCTTCTGGCCGCGCGCAGGCGCAAGGAGAAGGTCGGGCGCGACGAGGTGGAGGAGGCCATGGAGCGCGTCATGGCCGGTCCGGAGCGCAAGAGCCGCGTGATGAGCCAGAAGGAGCGCGAGGTCATCGCCTTCCACGAGAGCGGTCACGCCCTGGTGGGCCACGTGCTGGAGAACTCCGACCCCATCCACAAGATCTCAATCATCGCTCGCGGCCAGGCGCTTGGCTACACCATGCAGGTGCCGGAGCAGGACCACTTCCTGAGCTCGCGTGACGAGATGCTGGACCAGATCGCGGTGCTGCTGGGCGGCCGCACGGCCGAGGAGCTCTTCTGCGGTGACATCACCACCGGCGCAAGCAACGACCTCGAGCGTGCCACCAAGATCGCGCGCGAGATGGTCACCCGCTACGGCATGAGCGAGGAGCTGGGCACCCAGGTCTTTGGCGAGGCCCAGCACGAGGTCTTCCTGGGCCGCGACTACGCCCAGAAGAATGACTACTCCGCCGAGACCGCAAAGCGCATCGACGACGAGATCGAGCGCATCATGCGCGAGGGCCACGACCGCGCCCGCGAGGTGCTCTCTGCCCGTGGCGCCCAGATGCGCACCATGGCCGAGGTGCTCCTTGACCGCGAGACCGTGGAGGGCCCGGCCGTGGACGCCCTTCTCGACGGTACCTGGGACCAGTACGTGGCCGAGCACCCGGAGGAGGGCGACAAGCCCAAGACGGCTCCCGGCCAGATTGACGAGGGCCTCGTCGCCGAGGCCGCCGCAGCCGCTGCCGAGCGCGAGAGCCAGTAAACGGGGACGTTGTTAGTTACCAGGTAAAAGGGACACCCCTTGCATTCCAGAGGCCCCACGAGCACGCCGCCCGTGGGGCCTCTTGCTGTGATGTCGCTCGCGATGTTCGGATTTTGGCATGCCGGGCATTCGGATTTTGGGATATCAAGCATTCGGATTTTGGTATAACCAAAGGCGAATAACTATGTGATGGGAGGTAAGCGTGTCGGGCGAGAAGACCATTGGGACGACCAGACCGGCTACCTATGCGCCAAGAATCGTCGATGGACAAATAGAAAAGTACCTCGGCTTGTTTGGCGCCGTTGAAGTGTCGGGCGCCAAGTGGTGCGGCAAGACCTGGTCCTCCCTTGCGCACGCGGCGTCCGTTACCTACGTTGACAAGGGCGCCAACTTGCAGATAGTCCAGGCGGACCCTGCCTATGCCCTTGCGGGCAATCGCCCGCACGTCGTTGACGAGTGGCAACGCGTCCCTGCTATCTGGGATACGGTGAGACACGCTTCGGATGAATTGGGAGAAGAGAAGGGGGCCTGGATACTGACGGGTTCCTCGACTCCCAATAAGGACGAGACGGCCCACAGCGGTGCCGGTCGCATCGGACGGGTCAGGATGCATCCCATGACACTTGCCGAGACGGGGGAGTCGAGCGGTGGCGTCAGTCTTGCGGGCCTCTTTTGCGGTAAGTTCGAGCCGTGCCAGTGCGATGACGGCATAGGGCCCTTGGCGGAGCTTGCTGCTCGTGGCGGCTGGCCCGCAGAGCGCGCAGCCCAGCCCGGCGATGCGCAGATCGTCCTCAGAGACTATATGGAGTCCATCTTTATCCAGAGCGTCCCCCGCTTGGGTGGAAGCGAGAGCGTGGCACGGCGGCTTGCGCTGTCGCTGGCTCGCAATCTCGGCCAGTCCACCAAGGCGGACACGCTCATCAGAGACGTCTATGCGTTGAGCTCTGTCGAAGCGACTTCGGAGGTCCAGCGTAAGGAAGTGGCTGGCCTCCTGGACATATTCGCGCGCCTCTACCTCGTGGACGAGGTGCCGGGCTGGGTTCCGGCATCTCGCTCGCCTAAGCGCATGCGTGTCAAGCCAAAGCGATACTTTGCCGACCCATCCCTTCCGGTCGCGCTTCTCGGCCTGTCCCCTGAGGCGCTTCTGCAGGACTGGCAGAGCTTTGGCCTGGTATTTGAGAACCTTGCCATGCGCGATCTCGACGTCTATTCCCGCGCGCTTGACTTCGGCATGTCCTCTCCGCTGCGCTACTACCGCGACGACTCCGACCTCGAAGCCGACGCAATCATCGAAAGGCCTGATGGGAGCTGGGCCGCCATCGAGATCAAGGTGAGTCTTGATAAGGTCGACCAGGCCGCCGCACAGCTTCTGAGAGTTCGGAAAAAGGTCTGCGGAAGTGCCGTCGCGCGAGTGAGGGAACCTGCGTTCCTGGCAGTGGTGACCGGCATGGGCGAGATGGCGTATCGCCGCTCCGACGGCGTATACGTGATTCCGATTCGCGCGCTTGGGGCATAGACGGCGCTCTTCTTGCCGCGCGACCTGTGTCGGGCGGGTTGCGCGTCTGGCGGCGCAGGCGCCATCCGCGGAGCGCACGCCTACAATTGGCCCAACTGGCCATCAGAACGGAGCACCCATGACCATCAACGAGAAGAGCTACGCCTACGGCGCGCAGAAGTCCTCCATTCGCGAGATCGCCGCCTACGGTAGCGCCCGCAAAGCCCAGATTGGCGCGGAGAACGTCTTTGACTTCAGCCTGGGCAACCCCTCCATCCCGGCGCCGGAGTCCGTGCGCTCCTCCATTGCCCGCGCGCTGGAGCTGCCGCCCACGCAGCTGCACGGCTACACGCCGGCCCCCGGCCTGCCCGCCGCTCGCGAGGCCGTGGCCGCGAGCCTCAACCGCCGCTTTGGCACCAGCTACGCCGCCGGTGACGTCTACCTCACCTGCGGTGCCGCCGCCTCGCTCTCCATCAGCTTCCACACGCTGGTCAACCCTGGCGACGAGGTCATCGTCATTGCCCCGTACTTCCCCGAGTACCGCGTCTGGATCGAGACCGCGGGCGCCACGTGCGTCGAGGTCATGGCCGAGGCCGAGACCTTCCAGATCGACGTGCCTGCCGTCGCCGCCGCCGTCAACGAGCGCACCAAGGCCATCGTGATCAACTCGCCCAACAACCCCGTCGGGTCCGTCTACGCCCAGAAGAACCTCGAGGACCTCGCGGCCGCCCTGCACGACGCCCAGAAGCGCCTGGGCACCCAGGTCTACCTCATCTCCGACGAGCCCTACCGCGAGATCGCCTACGGCGCCGACGTGCCCTGGGTGCCGGCCATCTACGACCGCACCATCGTCTGCTACAGCTACTCCAAGAGCCTCTCTCTGCCGGGCGAGCGCATTGGCTGGGTGCTTGTGCCCAACACCAACCCGGAGCACGACCGCCTGGTGCTGGCCGTTGCCGGCGCAGGCCGCAAGCTGGGCTTTGTCTGCGCACCCGCGCTCTTCCAGCACGTGGTCATAGACTGCGTGGACGAGCCCACCAACGTGGAGGCCTACGCCGAGAACCGCCGCGTCCTCACCGAGGGCCTCTCTGCCCTTGGCTACGAGTTCATTGAGCCGCAAGGCGCCTTCTACCTGTGGGTCAAGGCCCTGGAGCCGGACGCCAGCGCGTTCTTCGAGCGTGCCAAGGCCCTTGAGCTGCTGCCCGTCCCGTCCGACAGCTTTGGCTGCCCCGGCTGGGTCCGCGTTGGCTACTGCGTGAGCAAGGAGACCATCGTCAACTCCATGCCCGCCTGGAAGAAGCTCGCCGAGAGCTACCGGTAGGCAAGAACTAGGCGAGAAGTGCCCGCCAATACACGATTTGGGTTCGCGCCTTGGGGGACCGACTCGATCGTGCGTTATAAAACACCAGGTCAGTGACTTGCGTGAATTACAGATTGCCGAAATCGGCTTCGGCCCGAACCCAAATCCATATCCGATTTGGGTTCGGGCCGAGCGCGTTTCCGCGGTGGTAGCTACTTCAATGTTGTATATCAGCAGGTCATTGGGCGATATGTTTGTCGCGGTTGGCTCGCCACCCGTGCGGCGTGAACCCAAAACGTAAAGGGAGGCGCTGCAGCGGCACCGTCTTCGCTCGTGGCTACAATGGACCCGACAAACAACGAGCTTTGGAGGCAGGTCCTATATGGTTCGCATCGGCTGCGACGTCCACACGCACACGCTGGCTTCTCGCCACGCGTACTCCACCATCGAGGAGAACGTCCGAGCGGCGGCGGACCAGAACTTCGAGCTCCTGGGCTCAACCGACCACTTCTCTGACATGCTCTATCCCGAGCAGGACATCAGGAACTTCCAGTTCTTCTTCAATGTGAAGGCCTGGCCGCGCCAGTGGCACGGCGTCACGGTGCTGCACGGCTGCGAGGCGGACATCGTGGACGTCCAGGGCAACCTCTTTGGCCACAACATCACCGTCGACCGAGAGATCAACGGCAAGCCGCTCCACGGCACCACCACGCTCAAGAAACGCGTCTTCCGCAACTGCGACTACGTCATCGCGAGCATCCACCGCAAGGACTTCACCTACGACCAGACCCCCGCGCAGAACGCCCAGATGTACATCAACGCGCTGCAGGACAAGAAGGTGCTCATCCTCGGGCACCTCGGCCGCTCCGGCGTGGACTTCGAGCTTGACCCGGTACTCGAGGCAGCGCGCGACCTCGGCAAGCTCGTGGAGCTCAACGAGGCCAGCCTCACGAGCTCCGAGAAGCGCGACAAGTCCCTCCTGCCCTGCCACCACATTGCCGAGCGCTGTGCCGAGCTGGGCGTCCAGGTCTCCTTTGGCAGCGACTCCCACGTCAGCGCTGGAATCGCACGCTACGAGGGCGTCAAGACGCTCCTGGAGGAGATCGACTTCCCGGAGGAGCTCGTGGCCTGCCGCAGCAAGGAGGCCTTCCTGGCGGCGGCCCGTGCCGCGCTGCCGGACTTTACGCTCTAGTCCGTCCTACGCCGCCCCGCGGCTCGCGCCGCCGCGTCGCGCCACCCGCGACGACTGCGCCCTACAGCTCTATGGTCAGCTCCACGGGGCAGTGGTCGCTGCCAAAGACCTCCGGCAGGATGCTCGCGCCGGTCACGCGGTCCGCGATGCCGTTGCTCACCAGGAAGTAGTCAATGCGCCAGCCCGCGTTCTTCTCGCGTGCGTGAAAGCGGTAGCTCCACCAGCTGTAGGCGCCAGCCAGGTCCGGGTGGCGCGCGCGGAACGTGTCGGTGAACCCGGCGTCAAGAAGCGCCGAGAAGCTCGCGCGCTCCTCGTCAGAGAATCCGGCGTTCCCGCGGTTGGGACCGGGGTTCTTGAGGTCTATCTCCTCGTGGGCCACGTTGAAGTCTCCGCAGGTCACAACCGGCTTCTGCTCCGCCAGCTCGCAGAGGAACTCCCGGTAGCGCGCGTCCCACTCAAGGCGCTCGTCAATGCGGGCCAGGCCGTTCTTGGCGTTGGGCGTGTAGACGTTCACAAACCAGTACCGGTCAAACTCAAGCGCGCACACGCGCCCCTCGTCGTCGGCCACCGGGCAGCTTATCTGCCGCACCACCCGCAGCGGCTCCTGGCGAGAGAAAACCGCCGTCCCGGAGTAGCCCCTGCGCTCTGCGTAGTTCCACGTTTGATAATAACCCGGCAGGTCGAGCTCCAGCTGGCCCTCCTGGAGCTTGGTCTCCTGCAGGGCAAAGACATCGGCGTCCAGCTGGCCAAAGATCTGCTCGAAGCCGGGGTCCTTCTTCATCACGGCGCGCAGTCCGTTGACGTTCCAAGAAACAAGTCGCAGCTCGCGGGCGGTAGACATGGGGCTCCTCACACGCGTGGGTCCAACGGGGCAATGGCCCCCAGTGTAGCGCGCCCGGCG